>PJTQ01000378.1_pt1 | contig 29198 bp, 19 predicted proteins | sample 1512231 | NCBI WGS metagenome assembly PJTQ01 (sample SAMN08177688, study PRJNA422409) | Soil metagenome, whole genome shotgun sequencing project. | isolation source: Soil (3) enriched on wood chips | place: USA: Madison | collected 2015-01-15 | reverse complement strand
GTGCTGGGCGCGGTCGCGCTGTCGCTGATGCGCGGGCTACCCAACGACATCTACTTCAAGATCGGCCTGATCACGGTGATCGGCCTGGCGGCGAAGAACGCGATCCTGATCATCGAGTTCGCGATCGAGCAGCGCCAGCTCGGCAAGCCGCTGCGCGAGGCGATCATCGAGGCCTCGCGCCTGCGCTTCCGCCCGATCCTGATGACCTCGTTCGCCTTCATCATGGGCGTGCTGCCGATGGCCGTTTCCAGCGGCGCCGGCGCCAACGCGCGTCATGCGATCGGCACCGGCGTGATCGGCGGCATGCTGTTCGCCACCTTCCTCGGGTTGCTGCTGATCCCGGTGTTCTACGTGGTGGTACGCCGGCTGCTGGGCGACAAGCTCGACGAGACCCCGGCGATCGCGCACGAGTAGCGCGCGGCGCGGGATGCATGGGAAAGGAAAGGCCGCGGAAACGCGGCCTTTCTTTTGGTTCTTCTCCCAGCGGAGGGGACTGGTCCCCCGGTTCCCGGTTCCCGACAAACGACCCCTGCGCCAACACGGCCCGTCATCCCGAAAACGGCCCGTCATCCCGAGCAGAGCGAGGGATCTGTTGTTGCCCCCCAGCAGATCCCTCGCTGCGCTCGGGATGACAATCCCCAACACCGCCTGCAGCCGCTTGCCGGTCTCCGGTCTTCGGTCCCCTCAGTTGGGAGAAGAATTTTTTTTGGCGCCTGAACCCCTCTCCCGCTTGCGGGAGAGGGGGTGGGTTGAGGGTGCGTCAGGGTACGCAGTGCTCTGGTGCACGCACGCGTTTGCCGTGCGTCCATCAGCACGGCAGTCCAAAAGCCGGGTCCGCCCCGGCGCTGCGAGCCTCCCTCTTCCATAGGCGGGAGGGAGGCCCGAATCCCACCGCCATTCGGCTCCGCTCCCCAGCGGGGTGAAGAACCTCAGGAAAACGCCGTCGTCACCGCGGCGATGCCGACATTCACCCCGTAGCCGCCCACCAGCAGGAACACGAACAGCGCGCCGGCAAGCAGCAGCGGCCGGATGCCCGCCTGCCGGATCGCGCCGACGTGGGTGCGCAGACCGAGCGCGGCCATCGCCATGGCCAGCAGGACGGTGTCCAGCTGCACCAGCGCGTCGACCGCGGCCGCCGGCAGCCACTGCAGCGAGTTGAAGCCGGCCGCGGCGATGAATAGCACCGCGAACCACGGGACCACGATTCCCGCCTTGCCGCCGGCGCCCGCATCGCGGGACAGGCGCGACGACAGCAACAGCAGGAACGGCGCCAGCAGCATCACCCGCAGCATCTTCTCGATCACCGCCGCCGATCCGGCAACCTCGCCGACCGCGCCGCCGGCGACGACCACCTGCGCCACCTCGTGGATGGTCGAGCCGGCATAGACGCCGAACGCATGCTCGCCCAGGCCCAGGTGCGGGTACAGCCATGGGTACAGGAACATGCCCAGCGTGCCGAACACCACCACCGTGGCCACCGCCACCGAGACCTTGTGCGCCTGTGCGCGCACCACCGGTTCGGTGGCCATCACCGCCGCCGCACCGCAGATCGCGCTGCCCGCGCCGATCAGCATCGCCGTCTGGCGGTCGAGCTTGAACACGCGCGTGCCCAGCAGCACGGCCAGCCCGAAGACCGAGCCGACCATGGTGATCGCGATCAGCACGCCCTCGACGCCAACCCCGGCGATGTCCTGGAAGGTGACGCGGAAGCCATAGAGCACGATGCCGGCGCGCAGCAGCATGCCCTTGGCGAAGTCCACGCCGGCGCCGCTGCGCGCGGCGATCGCGGGGAAAACGCTGTTGCCCAGCGCGATGCCGAACACGATCGCCAGGGTCAGCGCGCCCATGCCCAGCGCCTGCAGCGCGGGCAGGCGTGCGGCGAGCATGGCGGCGACGGCCACCGCCGCCGCCAGCACCAGCCCGGGCCAAAGCGCCAGGCTGCGCTGGAGGCGGGCGTGGAAGGGCGACGGTTCGGCAATGGCGTGCATCGGGACGTGGGCGCAGTGGGGGTGGGCAGAGGCTAGGCGCCGGCATGGAATGAATCCAATACATATAATTCAGGATTCCATGACATGAGGTTATCGATGAACCTGCACCTGCTGCGCGTGTTCATGGCCGTGGTCGAGCACCAGGGCTTCTCGCGCGCGGCGCAGGCGCTGCACGTCAGCCAGCCGGCGGTCTCCAAGGGGGTGCGCGAACTGGAATACCAGCTCGGGTTGCCGCTGATCGAACGCGGCACCGCGCGCAGCCGCGGCGTGGTGCTGACCGACCACGGGCAGTCGCTGCACCAGCATGCGCGCGCGATCTTCGCCATGGAGCGCACGGCGATGGCGGACATCCGCGACCGGGTCGAACTGCGCCGCGGCGCGCTGCGCGTGGGCGCCAGTACCACCGTCGCCGGCTACTGGCTGGCGCCGCACGTGGCGGGATTCGTGCAGCGCTTCCCGGGGGTGGATTTCGCGCTGGAAGTGGGCAACACGGCGGACATCGGCCACGCCATCGCCGAGGGCCGCATCGACGTGGCCTTCGTCGAGGGCGTGGTGGACGACCCGGGTATCGTCGCCACGCCGTGGCGCGACGAGCCGCTGCAGGTGGTGGTCGCCGCCGACGCGAAGCTCGGTGCGAGGCGGCGCGCGTCGGTCGCCGAACTGTCGCGGCATGCATGGCTGCTGCGCGAAGCCGGATCCGGGACGCGGCAGGTGGCCCAGCGCCTGCTGCGCCGGCGCGGCATCAAGCCGGTGCGGCTGATCGAACTGGGCAGCAACGAGGCGATTGCGCGTGCGGTCGCGGCCGGCGCGGGCGTGGCCCTGCTGCCGGCGGTCGTGGTGCAGGACCTGGTGGCGATGGGGCGGGTGCGCGTCGTGGGCATGACCGGCGACCCCGACATCCTGCGCCCGCTGTACCGGCTGGAACTGGCCAACCGCCCGCGCGGCCCCGCGCTGCAGGCCTTCGTCGACCGGGTGGACGCCGCGGCGTCGAACCCGCCCCCGTAGGAGCGGCTTCAGCTGCGAGCTTTTCGGGAATCGGCAATCGGGAAAGCTTGTTCCCTTTGGAAAAGGCCCAGGCACAAAAAAACCCGGCAACTTGCGTTGCCGGGTTTCGGACGCGGGAGAGAGACCGCGTGGCCGGTTGCCCGGCCGATGACGCTGGGATTACTTGCGGGCCTTGGCGGCGCCCTTGACGGCTTCTTCGGCCTTGGCCTGGACCTTGGCGCTGGCCGATTCGACCTGGGCCTTGGCGATCTGGGCGATGGCTTCGTTGGTCTTCAGGGTGCGGCCGAACACTTCCTGGCCGGTGCTGACGGTGCGCTCGACGTTCTCGCGCGCAACCTGCACGCCCTTCGGCCACACGGCCTTCAGGCCGTCGAAGTCGCGGGCCTCGGCGATCTCGCCCCAGAAGGCGAAAGCGGCGTTGGCGTTCTCTTCGAACGTGGCCAGCTGCAGGCCGAACACCTTCTCGGCGTTCTCGAGGGCCAGGCGGTTGACCTGGGCGGCGGTGTCGGCGAACTGGCGCGACGCGGTGGCGAACTGCTCGTTGAAATCCTGGTACATGGCGGGTTCCTGCTAGATGTCCGGCAGGGATTGCCGGTATTTGTGCGATGCAGCATAACTCGGGAATTGTTGCGACGCAACATTTCCTCAGGGGATTCGTTCATCTCATGAAATCAACCACTTGCGTTGGGTGGCCTGGGCTGGCCTGCCGAATGCCTTGCCGGGCCGCGATACGTCGAGGGGTCGGAGCGACTTGGCGACCCGCGCACGACCGGTTGCGGGAAGAACCGCGGGCCGGGGCTCCAGCTACGGGCCGCGGTAGCGGCAGCCGGAGGTGCAGGTTTCGCGCACCACCACCTCGGCCAGCTGCGGCAGGGCCGGCTTGAGTCGCTCCCAGACCCAGATCGCCAGCCGTTCGCTGGTCGGGTTTTCCAGCCCCTCGACCTCATTGAGGTAGTGGTGGTCGAGCTGCTCGTACAGCGGCCGGAAGGCGGCCTTGATGTCGCCGAAGTCCATCACCCAGCCGCTGTCGGCCCCGGGCTCGCCGGACACGTGCAGCTCCACCACGAACGAATGCCCGTGCAACCGCGCGCATTTGTGCCCGGATGGCACGTTCGGCAGCCGGTGCGCGGCCTCGATGGTGAAGGTCTTGAAGATGTCCAATGGCACTCTGGGCGCTGTTGGCGCGGTCGTCGGGGAAATTACCGGATGGGCTAGGAGACCAGCGGCGTTTGCACACGACGCACTGCAGTTCAGCAGTTATGTTTGCTGCCTAGCCGGTTCGGCATGGTATCGCTTGATCGAGTAAAGAAGGCAAGAGGATGTCCGCCGGTGACAGGCCTGCTCCTCGCGCTGATCGCTGGGGCGCCACTTTGCGACGGCGTGCACTATCGCAATGTGTTCAGCTGCAACCAGTCCAGGTTGACGCCGCGCATTCCGGTGCGGGCGATCAGCATTTCGCGCTCGGCGGCGGGATTGCCTTCGGCTCCTGACTGAATCACCAGGTCGTAGGCTTGCAACTGGATGGCGACGTCGCCATGGCGTTTCGCTTCTGTCACCAGCTGCTGGCCGATTTCGGCCGCACGTTCGCGTTCGCCGGTGGCCAGCGCCGCGACGCCGTCGAGAAGATCGAGACGGCTGGATACGTGCCAGAGTTCGTCAGGCAACCCCTGCCGCGCGGCTGCGATGTGCGTGCGCATGCATGCCCAGTCGGCGCGGGCCGCGCAGTTCTCCGCCCGCCCGGTTTCGGCAAGCGCAATCAGCAGGTGGTAGCCCGTCGGTGGCAGCTTCGTGAGCAGCGGCGCCAGCATCTCGTCGGAGCCGGCAACATCGCCTGTCCGTGTCAGCAGCCGGGCGAGTTCTATGGTCGTCCAGAAATGCGGTTTATCGCCCAGTGATTCCGGGTGTTCACGCGCTCGTTCCAGCTGGCCGTGCGCCTCGTCGCGATCGCCGGAATACAGCGCGATCGCGGCGCGAAGCAGCAATAGCTCTGCCTGGGAATCCGGCGCCTTCGCATGGGCGCATTCCCTGGCATCCTTGCGCGCCCCCTGCAGGTCGCCCTGCGGCAGCGCCAGTTCCACGCGCATGCAGGCGAGGGATGCCTGCGATTCGGACGGCGCCTGTCCCGGCTGCTTCGCCGGCAATTTGTGCGCGGTACGTTCCAGCGAATCCATGCCGAGGTCGTACCGACCCCGCAACATGTCCAGAGATGCTTCGCTGCGCCCGATGAAGACACCATAATCGCCTTCCATGCCCTGCAATCGCTGCAGGATGCGTTGCGCATCGCCTAGGCGCAGGGCGAGGATCTGTTCACCCAATAGCAGGGCCGCCACGCGCTGCTGAGACTGGAGGTCGCCCGCGGCGTTCGCGACAGCGGCCGCCTGCTCAAGCCTTCGTCGATGTTCCGGCAGATTCCCGGCCTGTCTCGCATCCCAGGCGAACTGGAGCAGGATATTGATTTCCAGTCCGCGATCTCCGTTGGCATTGGCATGGGCCAGTAGCGTCGCGAGCTTTGCGTCCTTCGTCTTCCCTGGTGCGGCGAACATTTGCGCGAGGGACTGCGCGTGCAACTCGCCGGTCTTGTTCCCGACCTGCTCCCAGGTGGTGGCGGCTTGCTCGAACAACTGGATGGCAGCCGGATATTCGCCTTGGTGCAGGTTGGCGAAACCCAGCATCTCCAAAGCCTCCGCGAGCTCGCGATTCCAGCCGCTGCCGGCATTGCGCGCAAGACGTTCGGCGGCTTTCGCGTTCGCGCGCATGCGGGCGGGGTCGCCGAGTTCCTGGTAGGTCTGGGCAAGCGCCAGCAGCAGCGCGATGCGCGTTTCGATCGCCTGCGGCTTGTGACGATTCGCCTGCAGGATCGTCAACGCCTGTTGTGGCTTGCCGGAGCGCGCCAGCAGATCCGCCTGTTCGACGGCGTAGTGGATGTTGTCCGGGTTCCGCCCGGCCAGCGCTGCGTAAGCGTCGGCGGCCTGCCGACGGCGCTGCGGGTCCACGCCCAGGCGTTGGGCTTCGAGCAATGCCCGTGTCTCCGACGGCACCGGCTGCAGCAGGTCGCTCGCGATGTTCATTTCTTCGATGGCCGCATTGGCCTGCGCCAGGCGCGACAGGGCCAATGCCAGTTGCAGGTGCATCAGGCCGAAGCGAGGGGCGGCCTGCACCACGTTGCGTCCGGTCGCCGTCGCGGTCATCCAGTCGCGACGCTCCAATGCCTGCGCGGCATCCGCATACTGGCGTGCGGCGTCGGCGCTCAGGTCGAGTTTCGGCCATGAGTCGTTGCGCCGGGGCAACAGTCGCCGCACGATGCGCTGCGAAAGCGTATCCACCATCGCCGGAATCTGCTCGGGCGTGCCCTGCATTTCGAAACGTTGCTCGTGCCCGGCGTGCTGGAAGCGCGCCATCACCACGATTTTTCCGGGAGCCTCCGGCGCCGAGTTGGACGTCAGGAACACGACTTGCGGTGGGTTGCCGACGCCCGCGGCTAGATCCGCCTCACTCAGCAGGGTCACCTCCGGCAAGCTGCCGAGCTTCCATTTCAGCCATTCGTACAACAGCCACGCCGGCCAGTGTTCCGACGTCCCGGCGTCCTGCACCCGGATCAATGCCACCGCTGTCGCTTGCGTCGGCGGCGGCAGCGACTGCGGATCGCGGCGTTGCAAAGCCGTCACTGTGAGCGCGATCACAATCGCCAGCACGGCGCAGGCGGCAGCCCAGCGCCACCATGACGGTAGTCGCAAGCGCCGCTTTTGCGGGGTGAGCGAAGCAATCTGCGTCTGCGGAGGTGCCGGTGATGGATGCTGCGGCACCGTCGCTGCCTGTTCGTTCCGTGTTTGCGCTGGCGATTCCGCAAACCACTGCAGTTGGCCCGGTGGCTCGAAGATGTAGCCGCCCTTGGAGACCGTGCGGATCCAGTGCTTGCGCGATTCGCCCAGCGCCTTGCGCAGCAGCCACACGCTCTGCGACAGGTTGGCGTCTTCGACCACCAGCCCTGGCCACAGCTGCTCGAACAGCTCAGCGCGCGTGTGCAGGCGATTGGGTTCGGCCATCAGCAACAGCAGCAGGTCGAAGATCCGCTGCGGCAGTTCCTGCCCGTCCGCCCCTTCGATGCGACGACGCTCCAGATCCAGCCGCAGATCGTCGATCTGCAGGATGCGGGTACCGCTCGGCCAAGGCGCGATGACAGTCACGACAGTCTCTCGATACGTATGCGGACTGCTGCAACGCAGCAGATGCTGGTGCAACCGAACCGGATGACCCGGCGGCTCCTTTTCCGGGCGGGAGCGGCACGGCGTCTGTGTCATGGCCGCTGCTGCGGCCCGAACGTCGCCCTGCTAGACCGCGATTACAGCACATGGCGGCGCGGGAGTCGCGATCTGGATACCGCCATTGTTGCAAACCGTTGACTCAGAAACCCCAATAAAATCAATGGCCTGGCGAAGAGAGAAAAAAATTAGAAGCAATTCCCGGCGTCCAGTGCGGGCACGTCAGCGCCAAAGGTCTGGACTGCGGCCGCCATCCCTTTCCCGGGAATGGCGGGCAAACGCAAATTGTCCGGACCTTTGCCGGAGGACAGCGTCGGTGGCGGAGGCGCTTCTTGTTCTTGTGTGACGCAGGGCACAAGTCGCGCGGGGCGTCATTTCAATGAATGCGAGTGCCGGTCACGGCGCCGATGTTCTCCGTGCGCGACCATGGCGTCAGGAAACTGCAATAAATTCAACGCGTTGAGATTCAAGATAAAAAAATTATCAGGAGTTATTTGACACCGAGCTTTCCATCGGCCGATGTTCGATCCGCTGAATTTATGGGCAGGTTTTGACCAAGTAGGTCCAAAGGTGTCCTTCCGCGGCGGCGGCCGCATTTCCAGCCGGGACAAGCCCGGCATGACGGGGAAACACAAATGAGCGGATCGAAGGCCACGAGCGCCGGCAAGGCCCTGCGGGGGAAGGCGCGGGTCATTCAGGTTTCACCTCTCGCACGCGCAGTGCACCTTGCCTTCGCTGCCTCGCTGGCACTGACAGGTAGTGGCGCGGCGCTCGCTGGCACCTGTTCCTCGCCGGCCACCGACAGTATCGAATGTACCCGCGCCGTCACTGACAACAGCGTCGGCCAGCAGGTGTCCGATCCCACCCGGGTGCTCGATCCGGAGGGCGTGCCGACAAGCGTGACGGCTTTCGGCGCCGCTGCCGCCCTGTCCGGCAGCACCGGTCTCACCAGTCCTGCCGACATCGCAAGCGCCTCCGCCGCAGCGTTCAGCGTGGACATCGTCAACAGCGGCCCCATCACCAAGTCCGGCAGCGGCGACGTGATCGGCATCGATGCCGACTTCGACGGCGCCGACATCTCGATCGTCAATCGCGCCACCGGCGCCATCGACGTCGAGTCGGTCGATGGCCTGGCCGATGGCATCTTCGCCGGCGGCGACTCGGTCTCGGTCAAGAACCAGGGCAACATCGAGGCCGACGGCTTCAACTGGGCGGCCGGCATCGAGGCGCAGAGCTACGACCTGACCACGGTGACCAACAACGGCGACATCAGCGCCACCGCGACGGCCAACGACGAAACCGACCATGTCTATGGCAGCGCGTTCGGCATCTATGCCACGGGCGGCGAGGCTGGCGTCAAGGTCAACAACAAGGGTGCGATCGCCACCGACGGCGTGTTCGCGACCGGCGTGCTGGCCCAGGGCGGTGGTCCGGTCACGGTCAGCAACACCGGCGACATCACGGTCGGAGGCAGCTCGGCGCTCACCAGCTATTACTCAGCCGGCATCGAGGCGTCGAGCAGCTACGAAAACAGCGCGATCAAGGTAAACAACCGCGGCACCATCGCCGCCAACGGCGAGTTCGGGGCCAAGGGGATCTCCGCGCTCGCGACCGGCGAGGGTTCGATCGCCAGCGTCACCAACTCCGGCGCGATCAGCGCGGTCTCGGCGGGGTCCGACTACAGCAACGGCACCGGCATCCTTGCGTCCGGCGATGCGGGCGCCGAGGTCCGCAACACCGTCGACGGCACGATCTTCGCCAGTGGCAACGGCTATGCCTACGGCGTGCAGGCGCTGACGTTCAACGGCGACGCCAACGTGATCAACAAAGGTGATCTGACGGTCTCGGCCGACGGTGACGCAAAATACTCGGCCTACGCCCTCGGCGTGCTAGCCAGCTCGTTGAACGGCAATGCAATGGTGAGCAGCACCGGCAACATCTCGGCCAATGCCGCTAGCGAGGGCAGCGCAGCGTCCCGTGGCATCTATGCCATCGGTGTTGCCGCGGACGTGGTCAACCGCGGTGATATCACGACTTTCGGTGGCAGCAGCCTCGGCATCGGTGCGGTCGGCAGCACCGGCGATGTCACGGTGCTCAACCAGGGATCGATCGATGCCACCGCCAACAAGTACTCCTCCGGCACCGGTATCGCCGGCGCCTCCACCTACGGCGACGTGAGCCTTACCAACAGCAGCGACGGTGAGATCTTCGTACTGGGCGACCTCGGCGCCAACGGCATGCAAGCCCGATCGTTCTACGGCGATGTGAACCTCGTCAATGCCGGCAGCATCGAGGTGGGTGCAAGCGACCCGTCGTCGTTCAACCAGCCGAAGACCGTTGGCATGTATGCGGGCTCGCGCACCGGCAATGTCTCGGTGGTCAACAGCGGCACGATCCTGGCGGAGACCTCGGCCAACCCGTTCGGGATCTATGCCTTCACCACCGGCGACGGCACGACGACCGTCGACAACAGCGGCGTGATCCAGGCGATCAGTGAGGACGTCAGCGTCTGGGGCGTCTACACCGGCGGCCAGGGCGGCGGTGGCGACATCGCCGTGCAAAACAGCGGCACGATCGAGGCCTCGACCAGCCTGTTCGCCGCGACCGGCATCTGGAGCTGCGCGGGCTCGTACGACTATTACGCCGGCGGCTGCACGGCAACGGGCGACGTGAGCGTTGTCAACGACGGCACCATCACCGCCTTCAGCGGTGATCCCGTTGACGATCCCGACGATCCCTCCGACGATCCGTGGATCTACGCCTTGAAGGGCAGCCGGGCGAGCGGTATCCGGGCGTACGGCGACCATATCGAAGTGGCCAGTACGGGCGGTATCACGGCGGACGGCTTCGCCTCGGCGTCGGGCATCGACGCGAACGGAATCAGCCAGACCCTGGTGACCAACAGCGGCGACATCAGCGTCAGCGCGACGGCCAACGATGCCACCAAACGGATCTACGGCCAGGCCTTCGGAATCAAGGCCAGCGGCGATGCCGGTGACGTCGGTGTGGTCAACAGCGGCGGAATCGATGCCACGGCACCATTCACCGCGATCGGCATTTATGCCGCTTCGGCGGACGGCGACAGCAGTGTCGACAACGATGGCGCGGTCTCGGCGACCTCAACCTATGGTCTGGCCGACGGCATCTTCGCTTCGGGCGTGAATGTCGATGTGACCACGGGCGCCACGAGCAGCATCACGGCGGACGGCTTCAGCTGGGCGGCGGGCATCGAAGCCCAGAGCGATGACCTGACCACGGTGACCAACCGCGGCGACATCAGTGCCGTCGCAACGGCCAACGATGAAGATGCCCAGATCTACGGCCATGCCTTCGGCATCTATGCCACTGGCGGCGCCGACGGCGTCGGCGTGACCAACCGCGGCGCCATCACCGCCGATGGCGTGTATGCGGACGGCGTGTTTGCCCAAAGCTACGGTCCAATCGCGATCACCAATACCGGTGACATCACGGTCGGCGGCAATCCGGCACTCACTACCTATTTCGCGAACGGCATCCAGGCGTCGAACAACTACGAAAACAGCTCGATCGTGGTGAACAACCGCGGCACCATCGCCGCCACCGGCTACCTCGGGGCGAACGGCATCGCGGTGAGCGCGTCCGGTCTGGGTTCGTCTGCCAGCGTCGACAATCGCGGCGATATCCATGCCACGGGCACCGGGTACTACGCGATGGCCAACGGCGTCGTGGTGACAGCCGATGGCGACGCCAGCTTCCGCAACAGCGGCACGATCACGGCCGACGCAGGTGCTTACGGCTTTTACGCCTACGGTGGCCAGGCATTGGCATTCGCCGGCGACGCGAGCGTCGCCAATTCCGGCGATATGCAGGTCAGTTCCCTCAAATACGCCTATGGCTTCATCGCGGCATCGCAGAATGGTGAAACCGGTGTGACCAATAGCGGCTCGATCACGGTCGATGGCCTCGTCACGACGGGCATCGACGCCCGCAGCCTGGCCGGCACCCACGTGACCAACGCTGGCGACATCGGCGTGAACGCATCCGGCACGTACTCGTTCGGCCTGTACTCGTTCGGCATCAACGCCCACTCGTCGGGCGACACGGTGGTGGACAATCGCGGCTCGATCCAAACACACGGCAAGTACGGCCGCGGCATCAACGCGATCTCGACTGCGGGCGACGTGACGGTTCGCAACCAGGGTTCGATCTACGCCCTTGCCATCCTGGGCTATGGCGTGGTCGGCATCACCACCGATGGCGACGTGCGCATCACCAACACCGTCGACGGTGTGGTCGACGTCCAAACCGGCGGCACCGGGATCGCGCTGGCGGGCATCTCGACGAATGACGACGTGGAAATCGTCAACGCCGGCACTGTCATTGCGCGCGGTGGCAACGCCGGGCTCTCCGCGGGCGTGTACGCCTTGTCGGGAAACAACGATGTATCGGTGGTCAACCGTGGCTCGATCGAGGCCCGCACCAACTACGATGCCATTGGCGTGATTGCCAACATCGGCAACAACGACGAGCTGAGCGTCGACAACCGCGGCGGCATCACTGCGACGTCGGCGTCGATCTACGCTGGCTACACCGCCGTTGGCGTCGACGGCACCAGCGATGGCGGCGGGTCGGTGGTGCTGCGCAATCGCGGCACGATCGTGGCATCGAACAACCTCGGCGACGCGATCGGCATCAACGGCATCGTGTCCGGCGGCGACCTGACCTTGGCCAACACCGCCACCGGCAGCATCACCGCGAGCTCGATCGACGGCGATGCGGTCGGCCTGCAGGGAACCCTCACCGATGCCGACGTGAGCATCAACAACGCCGGCAGCATCAGTGCGTCCTCGGTGAACGGCACGTCCTACGCGATCCGTCTGGTGGATGGCGGGACAAGCCTGGTCCCGGCCGATGCCACCATCACCAACAGCGGCACGATCCACGGCGCGATCGTGACCGGCGCAGGCAACGACACGCTGTCGAACCTGCGTGGTGGCACTTGGGAGGTAAGGGGCGACGCCAGCGTTTTCGGCGCCGGCAACGACAGCTTCACCAATGCCGCCGGTGCCCGGGTGCTGCTGTCCGATGCGAGCATCTCGTTCGGTGCGGGCAGCAACACGTTCACCAACGCGGGGACGATCCACGTGTCGGGCAACAACACCATCGAGATGGCCGACATCAGCACCCGTGCCGCCGCGGCCGCGTTCGCGCGGCGCGGGGATACCGCCACGTTCACCAACAACGGTGTCATCGATTTCGTCGACGGCGCCGCGGACGACAGCCTGACGATTACCGGCGGCTTCGGCGGCAACGGTGCGATCAACCTCGACGTGAGCCTGGACAACAAGCGCAACGATCAGCTGTTCGTGCAGGGCGGCGTTCTCGACGGAACCCGCCAGGTCGTCAACGTGGCATTGCTCGATGGCCTGCCGAGTTCGAAGGACGTCGGGACGAAGCTGGAACTGGTGCACGTGTCCGGAGACAGCAACCCGTCGGCATTCGTGGGTGGCGACGTCATCGGCATTTCGCCGCGCGACTTCCTGTCGATGGGCCTGACGCTTTCGAACCAGCAGGACAAGGCCGCCAAGGCGGGCAAGGGCAGCGCTTACACGCTCTCGGTCACGACCTACGTCAAGGGCTTGAGCGCGTCCGGCGTGCTCGCATCGTCGGCGGCGCTCGGGGTGGACAGCCTGATGACCAGCGGCACGGGCAGCTGGCGCGACCGCCAGTACGCCGTGCAGTCGATGGGCAAGCCGGCATTCGCCTCGATCACCCCGTGGGTGCGCGGGTTCAACGACGAAGGCGGCATGAGCCCCGATCACCTGATGGCCAACTTCGGGCAGATGTCGAGCTCGCGCGTGAGCCAGGACAACAAGGGTACCGAGGTGGGCATGGAGTTCCAGGGCACCCACGGCCTGCGCTTCGGCGCGATGTTCGGAAAGTCCGAAGCCACGCAGTCGCTGGTGAACGAGTTCGGCATGAACCACATCCGTGGCAACACGATGGGGCTGTACGCCACCTGGGTCGGCCAGAGCGGCCTGTATGTCGACAGCTCCTGGCGCACGATGGAATTCGAGGCCAGCATCGGCTCGGATGGCTTGTACCAGCGCAACAATGGCAACGCCTACAGCGCCAACGTGGAAGCGGGCTATGCCTGGACGCTGCACAACGGCTTGAACATCGAACCGAAGCTGCAGTACACCTCGACGTCGATCGACGGGATGCAGGTCCAGGGCGACGAGGCGACGTTCCGCAGCGAACAGGCGCACTGGAGCCGCGGCCAGGCCGGGTTCTCGTTCTCGAAGCACTACGACGGCGGTTCTGGCTGGCGCCTGACCCCGTACGGCGAGCTGAGCATGCTGCGCACGTTCGATGGCGTCGCAAGCTACTCCATCAACCAGGACTACTTCGGCAACCTCATGACCGAAGGGACCAGTGCGCTGGTGAAACTCGGCTTGGGCGCGCAGAAGGGTCGCTTCAGCTTGAGCGGCGGCGTGAACTGGATGGACGGCGCCGCTTATGACAGCGTGTTCGGCGGGCAGATGACGGTGGGTTACAGCTGGTAAGCCGGCCAGGCCCGCGGCCCGGCGGCCGACCGCCGGGCCGCTCCATCCGCCGCGCGGCTTGCGGGCGCGATGATAGTGGCCGACGCAATGTGACGCGTGAGCGCGGTGCGCAAGTGCGGGAGAGGCAACAGTGGTACCGACAAGTCCCGAGGAGACCAGTTCATTGACTGCGAAGAACAACGAGGACGACGGGCAGGCGCCCGTGGACGCGACCGGCGACCGGACCGAGCTCGAGACCGGGTTGCAGGCCGTCGGTGCCGAGCCCGAGGCGGAAAAGCCCGCACCGGGCGGTGCCAAGCCTGCCAAGCCACCGGTCGATCTGGCCCGGATGAAGGTCGAGAAGACCTGCTCGCGCGGCTTGGCCGCCTGGCTTTCGGCCAATTACATCTCGCTGGCGATTTCTTCCTACCAGACCGGCCGTGTCTACCTGGTCGGCAGTGACAAGCTGGGCCGCGTCTCGTTTTTCGAACGCATCTTCGAGCGCGCCATGGGTATCGTCGGCAACGCCCAGCGGATCTATCTGGGCGGCCTGTACCAGCTGTGGCGCTTCGAGAACGTGCTGCGCTCGAACGAGATAATCCACGGCCAGTTCGACAAGTGCTACGTGCCGCGCAACGCGCAGACCATCGGCGACCTCGACATCCACGAGCTCGGCATCCGCAAGAACGGCAAGGTGGTGTTCATCAACACCAAGTATTCCTGCCTGGCGGAGCTGAGCCAGACCCACAGCTTCAAGGCGATCTGGAAGCCCGACTTCATCAGCAAGCTCGCGCCCGAGGACCGTTGCCACCTCAACGGCCTGGCGATGGTGGACGGCGAGCCGAAGTACGTCACCGCCGTGTGCAGGAGCGACACGGTCGACGGTTGGCGCGATCGCCGCCAGGACGGTGGCGTGGTGATCGACATCACCACCAACGAGATCGTCTGCGAAGGTCTGTCGATGCCGCATTCGCCGCGCTGGGCCAACGGCAAGCTGTGGCTGCTCAACGCCGGCACCGGCCATCTGGGCTGGGTGGATTTCGCGACGAAGAAGTTCGTGCCGCTGGCGTTCTTCCCGGGATTTGCGCGCGGCCTGTCGATCATCGGCAATGTCGCCGCGGTGGGGTTGTCGAAACCGCGCAACCAGCGCTTCGAAGGCCTGCAGCTGGACGCCGAACTGAGCAAGCGCGATGCTGATCCGTGGTGCGGCGTGCAGATCATTTCGCTGGTCAACGGCGACGTGGTGAACTGGATCCGGTTCGAGGGCGACATCACCGAGATCTTCGACATCAGCTTCCTGCCCAACGTACGCAACCCGATGATGATCGGCCTGCGCACGCCCGAGATTCGCGACCTGATCACGTTCGAATCCGACTTGCCGCAGGAGGCAGAGGCGCTGCCATGAATGCACGCACCCTCCCTGCATGTGCAACGTTGTTGCTGCTGGCGGCGCTGGCGCCGTGTGCGCTGGCGCAAAGCACGCAGGCTCGCAGCACGCCGGCGCAATCACTCGCCGTCGGCGAGCCAGACCCCAGTGCCCCGCGCGCGCCCGCGCATCCGGCACCTCGACCGCAACCGCAGATCGACGCGGTCTTCAAGGCCTGGGACCGCGATGGCAACGGCGCGCTGTCGAAGGACGAGTTCGAGAGCGGATATGCCAACCTGCGCCGGGCCGGCGAACTGCAGGACCGCCTGCGCCACCAGTTCGGTGTCGTGGACGCCAACGACAACGGCGCCATCGACGTCGGCGAGTACGGCAACCTGCTGCTGGTCAGGCAAGCCGGCAAGTCCGCGCCGCCGCTGTCGACCTTCGATGCCAACAGCAACCAGCGACTGGAATTCGCGGAGTACGTCGTGCTGGTCCGGCGCATGAGCGCACTGCGGGCCGCATCGCCCGCAGCACCGGAGCCCCGGCCATGAGCGTGCGATCCGGCCGCGACCCGGCGAAGAAGGTCGAATCCGTGGTGCCGTTCGAGATCGTCCCGGTCTGGAAGCAGCTCACCCCGGAGCTGAAGTCGGAACTGCTCGACTTCTGGAAGCGCAACCGGGCGATCGGAGACCCGGCGCGGGCGCAAGCGCGCGCCGACCAGGCGGTATGCATCGGGCGCGACCAGGCCGGCGCCATATGCGCGGTCGGCACCGCGGTGCTGCGCGTGCTGCCGCGGCTGCGCCAGCCGATGTACTACTACCGCCTGTTCTTCGCCAAAAGCGTGCGTGGCCAGCAACAGATGCCGCGGTTCTACAACCGCTGCCGGAAGGTGCTGCAGGCCTACAACGCGGCATTGCCGAAGCCCGAAAGCCTCGGTGTCCTGATCGAGCTGGAGAGCCGCTTCCTCTCGACGTTCTACAAGCAGGCGCACGTGGCCGAAATGAACTCGACCTTCATCGGCTATTCGCCACGCGGATTGCAGCTGCGCGTTTCGTATTTCGACGATGCGGTCCTGCTTCCGCCGGTCGCTCTGCCGCTGCAGCGCGTCCCGAAGGCCGATGCCAACGGCCCATGATCCACACATTCATCCATCGCAACACCGCAAGACGGCAAGACGGGGCTGGAACGGATCTCCACCGCGGCCCGCCACGCGGGATCGAATGACGCGGCAACACGGTCATTCCACCCACCCATCCATGGAAGTGTTAGCCACTCCGGCAGTGCCGGGGCCACATCACATCATTTCGAGGATCTTCGCATGCAACTCCAGTCCCGCCTGCTGAGCGTCGCCATCGTATCCGCGCTGGCCGTCTCCACATCGGCATTCGCCGCGCCGGCCCCCGCCGCACGGGCAACGGCCGCAAACCATGTCATCCGGGAATCCGCCGCGATTCGTGCGCAGGGGCTCGTCGACGGACCGGCCGCCGCCGCGATTCGTCGCGCATCCGCCGACGCCTTTGCCGCGGGCGAAGCGATCGTCGATGACAACGGCACCGAGCACGTCCGCTTCGAGCGCACCTACCACGGCATGCCCGTGATCGGCGGCGACTTCATCCTGCATTCGCGCAACGGTCAAGCCAGGGGCGTGACCCAGTCGCTGAAGACCGCCGCTCGCCCGGACATCCTTCCGCAGATCAGCAGCAGCCGTGCGATCGTCGAGGCGGGTGCCCGCTTCGGCACCGATTTCATCGGCATGCCGAAGTCGCGCCTGGTGGTGTACGCGCTCGGCAGCGCGCGCGCAAAACCGGTATTGGCGCATGAGGTGATGTTCTCGGGCTTCAAAGCCGACCAGACGCCGACCGACATGCATTATTTCGTCGATGCCAGGACCGGCGAGATCCTCAACCAGTGGGACACGGTCGAGACGTTCCAGCCCGGTCCGGATCCCGGCGGCGCCTGCCGCGGTGCCGTTGCGGCGGTCGGCACCGGCAAGACGCTGACCTTGGGCACCGTCACGCTCGACACCATCAAGTGCGGTGCCCGCTATCAAATGAAGGATCTCACCCGTGGTGGCGGCACCACGACCAACATGGGCCAGCTCACCACGGGTAGCGGCAGCACCTACGTCGATGCCGACAACGTCTGGGGCAACGGCGAGCTGACCAACTCGGCCACCGTGGCCGCGGACGCCCACTATGGCGTGTCGATGACCTGGGACTATTACAAGGACATCCATGGCCGCAACGGCATCGCCGACGACGGCAAAGGCGCGCTGAGCCGCGTGCATTTTGGCCGCAACTACAACAATGCATTCTGGTCGGACGCGTGCTTCTGCATGACCTTCGGCGATGGCGACAACGGCGTGACCAGAAATCCGCTGGTGGCGCTCGACGTGGCGGGCCACGAGATGTCGCACGGCGTCAATTCACGCACCGCCAACCTGGTCTACAGCGGCGAGCCCGGCGGGTTGAACGAGGCCAACTCGGACATCTTCGGCACGATGGTGGAGTACTTCGCTGATGACGCGAGCGATCCGGCCGATTACCTGATCGGTGAAAAGATCTACGCGAAGAATCCCGACGGCACCAAGGCGTTGCGGTACATGTTCAAGCCGAGCCTTGATGGCGCGTCACCTGATTGCTACAGCAGTGATCTCGGCAACCTGGACGTGCATTACAGTTCCGGCGTGGCCAACCACTTCTACTACCTGCTGGCGGAAGGCGCAGTGGTGCCGAACGGGTTCGGTGCGGGCACGCCTGCCAACCTCGAGGCGAGTGACCTGGTGTGCAGTGGCAGCAGCGCCATCGAGGGCATCGGCCGCAGTGCCGCGCAGAAGATCTGGTATCGCGGCCTGACGGTCTACATGACCAGCGACACTGACTATGCGGGTGCCCGCGTGGCCACGCTGAAGGCGGCGACCGACCTGTACGGCGCCGACTCGACGCAGTACGAGGCGGTCAATGCCGCGTGGGCTGCCGTCCTCGTCCAGTAAGCCGAAGTTGCAGTGATCGACGCGAAATGCCCCGCGTAAGCGGGGCATTTCCCACGGCGGGCGCGTCATCATCCAGTTCCGCCGATGCTGAAAGATTCTTGTCGAGGGCAGCAACCAATGCGTGACTTCTTGGTGCTCAAACTTGAAGGCGTGTGTTTGTGACGACTTCTGATCGATAACGGACACATTGAGGCGTGCCGGCCGACCGTCGAAGATCCTTTTGGATATCTAGTCGCAGCCAGCCGCTGCAGCGCTACACGGATGAGGTCGCTTCTTTCCGCTGGAGCCGTCGTGTCGGCGTCCTCGCCATCCGACTCCCCGTCAAACGTCGGATAGAACTCGAAGGACAGCCGGGAAGGCAGACCCCGTCCGCCTCCTTGCTTGGCGGTGAAGCAATTCGGGTGGGCAGGTAAGATCTAGCCTGTTGCGGTTCGGGATCAGGGGACATCAGGAATGGCCAAGGCGTCGGCGGCGGACATCCGCGCAGCGATTCTCAGCACGTTGCCGGAAGATGGCAGCACGATCGGTAACGCCCGCCTGCGTGGGCTGGTCGCGGCCCGCCTGGGTGCAGACGTGGGGGAATCGGACTATTTCGCGGCCCGTGACGCACTGGTGCAGGCGGGCGAAGCGGCGACAGGCCGTGGGCGTGGCGGGTCCGTCCGGCGCGTGCTGGAGGCTGGGACGCCGCTCACCCTGGAGGCGCAGGCCGTACCTGAAGAGGCGAAGGCCCCCAAGGCCAGGCAGGCCAAGGCCGCCAAGAAGGCCACCGGACGCCGGGTCGAGGACGCCTCGGCTAGCATCATTGCCTATCAGCACGCCGATAAGCGCCGCAACAACCCCGACGTGGGCGTGGTCACCCCCGAGACCGACCCCGACCAGCCGAAGACAACCTGGGCCTACGATCCGCACATCGATCCGGCGCTGCAGTTCGACATCGGTCGCGCCCAGATCGAAAAGCTGATCGACGACGCGCTGGCCAGCGGCGACGAGGCGGTAATGCGGGAGGCCCTGGAGCAGCTCAGGCGCCAGGCCGAGCCCTACCTCAACTGGACCGGCAAGGCCGAGCGCACCAGTTTCGGCGTAGACACCGTCAGCCTACATGTACACGAGCGCATCGACCCGGCCAGCATCCTGGCCGTGGTGCGCAAGCGCCTGCAGAAGGAGAAGGGCGAGCACGGTGGCACTGGCGACATGTTCCGCGCCTGGTTTGAGGAACCGCTGCCATACCGGGAGGCGATCGAGTTCTACAAGCACGACCGCGGCTGGGCCAACCGCCTGGTGACCGGTGACTCACTGCTGGTGATGAACAGCTTGGTGCAGAAGGAAGGCATGGCCGGGCAGGTGCAGATGATCTACATCGACCCGCCCTACGGCATCAAGTACGGCAGCAACTTCCAGCCCTTCGTCAACAAGCGCGACGTCAAGGACCGCAAGGACGAGGACCTGACCCAGGAACCGGAGATGATCAAGGCGTTCCGGGATACGTGGGAGCTGGGAATCCACTCCTATCTGACGTATCTGCGGGATCGGTTGTTGCTGGCGAAGGAGTTGCTGCACGAGAGCGGCAGCGTGTTCGTTCAGATATCGGATGAAAACCTCCACCACGTAAGAGAGCTGTGCGACGAGGTTTTTGGCGCCACAAACTTGGTGAGTGTAGTCACCTTCAAGAAGACCACGGGTGCAGGAAGCCCTACCGGGGGCACCAATGTACTTGCTGCCACCAACGATTACATCGTTTGGTATGCCAAGAATCTACCGAAGGTCAAGTATCGACAGCTTTACCTCAATCGTGGAGGCGAAGGCTGGGTCAATTATGACTACATTCGGCTTCCAACCTGCGAGCACCGCAGGATGAGCAAGGAAGAGCGAGGTGACTGGCAATCTCTGCCAAAAGATGTCTACGTTTATAGGCGAGACAATCTCACTTCCACGTCGTCTGCTGGGGACGCGTCCAAGCCGTTCGAGTATGCGGGGGCTTCTTACTCTCCCTTGCCGGGTGGTTGGAAAACTTCGATTGGCGAAGGAATGCCAAGACTTCGTGCGACTGGCCGTATGGAGGCGTATGGAAAGACCTTGGCCTACAGGCGCTTCGCAGTGGATTTCCCCTGGTTCAAACTCACAAATCTTTGGGACGACACCGTAACGGGCGGGTTCGCGGAAGATCGATACTACGTCGTACAGACTGGTCAGAAGGTCATCGAGCGTTGTTTGTTGATGACCACCGATCCGGGCGATCTGGTGCTCGACCCCACTTGTGGCTCCGGTACCACCGCCTTCGTCGCCGAAAAATGGGGCCGCCGTTGGATCACCTGCGATACCTCGCGCGTTGCCGTGACGCTGGCCAAGCAGCGGCTGATGACCGCCAGCTACGACTACTACGAACTCAAGTACCCGCACGAAGGCCTGCGTGGTGGCTTCATCTACAAGACCGTGCCGCACGTCACCCTGAAGTCGATCGCCAACAATCCGGACATCGACGACATCCATGAGCGCATGCACCCGGCGATCGAAGCGTCACTGGGCAAGCTCAACGCCGCGTTGAAGTCGGGCGGCGCAAAGTTCAAGGTCACCGAAGGCGGACGAAAAGGCACGACGCTGGACTTCGGCAAGCGCGATGCGCTGCACGAGTGGGAGGTGCCGTTCGACTTCCCCGCCGACTGGAAGCCCGTTGCGCGAGAAGCTTTCGACGCCTTCCACGCCGCCCGCCAGGCGATGCAGAAGAAGATGGACGAGTCCATCGCCGCCCACGCAGATCAGGAAACCCTGTACGACCAGCCGGCGGTATCGAAGGACAAGCTGCGCATCACCGGCCCGTTTACCGTCGAGGCGGTGCCCTTCCCCAGCGTGCTGTCGCTGGAAGAGGGCGAGCAACCGCAGGAGGCCGACGCCAGCGTGGCGCGTTCGGGCGAGTCACAGCGTCAGCACGGCTGGCGTGACGAACTGCTGCGCACCGGCATCCGTGGCAAGGGTGGGCAGATGATCCGCTTCGCCGACTTGGAGACCCTGCCCGACACCCGCCACCTGCACTGCATTGGCCACACCGAGGGCGGCGAGCGGGTCGTGGTCAGCTTCGGCCCCGAGCACGGGGCGCTGGAGCAGAAGCAGGTGGAACTGGCCATGCGCGCGGCCGGTGATCTGTTCCCGCGCCCGAAGATGATCGTCTTCTGTGCTTTCACCTTCGACCCGGAGGCGGCCAAGGACATCGACGCCACCAAGGGCATCACCGCCCTCAAGGCGCAGATGAATACCGACCTGCTGACCGAGGACCTGAAGAAGAAGGCCCGCAGCAACCAGAGCTTCTGGCTGATGGGCCAGCCCGACGTGGAACTGCGCCAGCGCAAGGACGGCCGCTACGAGGTCGAGGTCAACGGCTTCGACTACTTCGACACCAGCACCGGCGAGCTCAAGTCCGGCGGCAAGAAGAACATCGCCGCGTGGAGCTTGGACACCGACTACGACGAGCGGAGCCTGTTCCCCCGCCAGGTCTTCTTCCCCATGGCCGGGGCCAAGGACGGCTGGAACAAGCTCCGCAGGAACATCCGCGCCGAACTGGACGAGTCGCGGCTGGACAAGCTGCACGGCACGGTCTCATTGCCTTTTGAGATTGGCGGAGGCCGAAAGGTCGCTGTGAAGATCGTTGACGATCGGGGCATTGAGTCCCTGAAGGTCATCCGGGTGGATTGACGGGGTTAAGGAAGACTAACCATAATGGTCAACCCGAACGTGACCGACACCAAGGACGAGCCTGAGTACAGCCTCTCAGCGGTGCATCGCATCGCGGGCTTCCAGCAGGTGGTCTATGTGTCCCGCAGAGTCCAGAAACACGTTAACGACTTGGGATACCAACTAGACGATGTGTGCACTCTTCTCGGCTCCCTCGACGAAGACGACTTCCATAAGTCGGAGCGCTACGTGGACGATCAAAGATGGCATGACGTCTACTTGTTGCGACACCCCAGGATCAACGACCCTCGCGAGCGTCTTTACATCAAGTTCCGTCTGACTCGGGATTGTGTCTTGATCGACCTCTGCTCTTTTCATCCAGAAGGCTGGCAATGACCTCCAACTCCATGATCTGCTCGAGCTGCGAACAGGGAAACCTGGTTCCTTCGGTTTTTGCGGATGACTTCCGTCACAACGATTCATCCGTGCATGTGGAGGAACTGGAGTGCTATGTCTGCGATCGATGCGGTGCTGATCCTGTCTATTCGGATCAGATTCGGCGCAATCAACTTCGGATCGCCGATGCCAAGAGGAGGGCTGACGGGCTTCTTACGGGGGGCGAAATCCGCTCGATTCGAGACTACTTGGGTATAACCCAGCAGGAGGCCGCCACGCTGTTCGGCGGTGGCGCCAATGCATTCTCGAAGTACGAGCGTGGGGATGTCTTGCAAAGCGTTGCCATGGATCGTCTCCTGAAGGCAGCTGCCTTCTTCCCAGATCTCATTGAGTTTCTGCGCTTGGAGGCTGGTATGGCTTCAAGCAGAACGGGCCGGATTAGTGCCCATCAGTATCAAGCTTTTAGCTCGACTTCAGTTCGAGAGACCAGTGTTCGGACGCTTGCTGATCGCCAGAAATTTGTTGTTGTCAGCGGCCAATCTTGGAGCAGGGTCGCATGAACGGCGATCAGGAAGCAGGAGTCCTGGCTGCGGCAAAGCAACTGAGCATCAAGGACGTAGTTCTGGCGGCCTGTCGATTCGAGAGGCCTGCGCAGGGTATTCCCGCTGTTGGTACGGAAGTGCGTCAGGAGCACAAGCGCGGCGTCGAGTATCAGGTCAGTGAGGTGGAGGTAGAAGGCGGCACGGAACGACAGCTTCAGGTTCTGGTTGAGCTAGGGATTCGTATTTCTGCTGATGCACCGGAAGGTGTTGAGGCGCCGATTTATGTTCAGATTGAAGCGGAATTCGTTGTGGTCTACGAAGTGATAGGTGAGATAGAGGATTCTGCGATTTCCCTCTTTGCCAACTTCAATGCTGTCCACAACGCGTGGCCATTCTGGAGGCAGCATGTCTTCGACCTCGTGCAGCGGGCTAGGCTCCCTCAGATCGAGGTGCCGCTGTTCTCCGGCGTCAAGTCGTGACCTCTCCGAAGTCCCTGATCATCAACTCGCCGTATGAGTCACCTGTACGGCATTGGCAGCAAGGGGTTGGGACTTCTCTAAGCCTGGTTGATGGTCGCCGCCCCGCGGCCTACGAGGTTTTCGACACCCGCAACAACACGAAACGGGTGGAAGAGCTCAAGCTCGTCAACCGGATCCGCGAGCGGGTACAGGAATGGCGCAAAGCGGACTACCCGGGCGTCACCCAGGTGACGCGATCCCTGCTGGCGCACTGGCAGGATCCGACGACCCGAATGTTGCCGTTCTACTTCTGTCAGCTCGAAGCCATCGAAACATTGATCTGGTGGGTCGAGGCGACGGCCGAGTTCAAGCAGGGCATCTTCCTCGAAGGCGATGGCGGCCCGTGGGAGCGGATCTGCAACAAGATGGCCACTGGCACCGGCAAGACCACGTTGATGGCGATGATCATCACCTGGCAGGTGCTCAATGCCCTGGCCTATCCCAAGCGCAACAAGGATTTCTCCAGGGCGGTGTTCATCGTGGCCCCTGGGTTGACCGTGCGCGAGCGACTACAGGTGCTGCTGCCCGGCAACCCGGCCAATGTCTATGACGAGTTCGGCCTGTGTCCTTCGGAAGCGCTGCGGCACAAACTGAATCAGGCCGAAGTGCTGATCGAGAACTGGCATACGCTGATGCCGCTCAAGCAGCCTGACCGCTCCGTCGTGAAGAAGGGCGCCGAGAGCGACGAGGCTTTCACCCGTCGAGTGCTCGGCAAACTGGCCTCTTGCCGGGACATCATCGTCCTCAACGACGAGGCCCACCACGCCTATCGCAAGCCGGCCGACGTCAAGATCAGCAAGAAGGACGCAGAAGAACGCGGCATCGATCTGGAGGAAGCGACGCGCTGGATCGAAGGGTTGGATCGGCTGCATCGGACCCGCCGGATCATCCGCTGCTTCGATCTGTCGGCCACGCCGTTCGCGCCGACTGGAAAGACCAGTACCGATGAGGGCCTGTTCGGCTGGATCGTTTCCGACTTCGGATTGAACGACGCGATCGAGGGTGGTTTGGTCAAGACGCCGCGCGTCGTGGTTCGCGACAGCGCACTTCCCAATGCGAAGCTGCGCTCGAAGCTGTACCACCTCTACCGCGAACCGGAGGTCTCGGAAGACCTCAATCGCAAGGCGGCCAAGCCCGAGGACCCCCTTCCGAAGCTGGTCCAGGATGCCTACACCCTGCTGGGGGCGGACTGGCTGGAGGCTGCGAAGCAGTGGGAAGAGAGCGGGCATACCTCGCCGCCGGTCATGCTCACCGTCTGCAACCGGACCGAGACCGCGGCTCGTATCGAGCGCTACTTCACCAGCGGAGATGCCTTCTGGTCGGAGCTGCATGCGCCCAAGAAGACGTTGCGGGTCGACTCGAAGGTGCTGGAGAAGGCCGAGATCGGTGAGTCAGCGGCCGCTGACAAGGACTACGAGGCCCGCCTGAAGGAAATCGTGGAGGCGTCGGGCCTGCCCGAGGATCGCAGGGAGGCGCTTCTGTCGATGAAGAAGGAGGAGATCCTCCGGGCCATCGTCGACAACGTGGGCAAGCGCGGTACCGCAGGGCAGCGGCTGCAGAACGTCATCTCGGTCGCCATGCTGTCCGAGGGCTGGGACGCCAAGAACGTCACCCATATCATGGGCCTGCGCGCTTTCACAAGCCAGCTCCTGTGCGAGCAGGTGATCGGTCGCGGCCTGCGCCGGGTCAGCTACGAGACCGATGAGAACGGACTGTTCCTGCCGGAGTACGTCAACGTCTTCGGCGTGCCGCTGTCGATCTTCCAGGACGATGGTGAGGGACCGACTCCACCGCCTCCCAAGCCGAGTACGCAGATTGAGTCGCTGCCGGAGCGCAACAGCCTGGAGATCCGCTGGCCCAATGTGCTGCGGGTGGATCCCGTGGTGAAGCCGGTGTTGGCCGTGAGGTGGCACGAGGTGCTGCTCTTGGAGCTCAAGCCTGAGGACACGCCGATCTCCGCTGAGGTCGCACCGGCCCTGGGCGGTGCGACGGACTGGAGCAAGATCCACGTCATCGACCTGGAGTTGCTTCCGGAGCAGTTCCGCCTGCAGCGACTGATCTTCCTGGCGGCGCGTAAGGCCTACGACCAGATGAAGGACAGCTTCAATGGTGGTCGTGAGTACCTGGTCTACCAGCTGATCCGTCTGGTCGAGGAGTTCATCGACTCCGACCGGCTGGTGATTCCAAACCTGTTCCACCAGGAGCCGTTGCGGAAGCGGATCCTGCTGACGCTTAACGTCGATCGCATCGTCGAACACCTCCTGCGCTACGTGTATGAGCAGAACACCGAGAAGTTCGAGCTGATCTTCGACGAAGACATGCCGATCGGCTCAACCCGCTACATGCGCACCTGGTACACCACCAAGCCCAACGTGCCTACCGTGAAGTCACAGATCAGCCATGTGGTGGGCGACAGCAGCTGGGAGGGTTACGCCGCCAATGTTTTCGAGACGTCGAAGCACGTGGCGAGCTACGTCAAGAACGACCATCTCGGCTTCCAGATCCACTACATGTGGAATGGTTCAAGGCGGCGTTTCCTTCCGGACTTCCTGATTCGACTGGCAAACGGCAAGACCCTGGTGCTGGAGATCAAGGGCATCGACGATGACCAGAACCGCGCGAAACGTTCGGCGCTTGCTGTCTGGGTGCAGGGAGTCAACCAGAAGGGAGGGTTCGGCGTATGGGCGCATGCGGTGGCGTTCGCGCCCAGCCAAATTCCGGATCTGCTGGCGGAGGCTGTGAAGTAGCGTCTTCGCAAGACGGTGGCGTTTTGATCCAAAGAGAGCCCCTGTCTGGCTACAATGCGGCCGTTCTATTGAGAGACATTGGCTGGGCCTAGCTAGGCACTTGCCTCGTCCCTGGCTTTCCGGGCGTCGCTTAGCGGGACATCTGGGTACTTGCCCAGTGCGAGGACGCGCTCCTTGCCGTGGAGCCGAAACTTGAGGCGCCACAGGCGCGACCCGCTTTCACGCGCCTCCAGGAAGAGGCCGCCGCCGTCGAAGATGCGGTTGCTCGTGCGGTTGGAGTGCTTGAGGGTTCGGCACTGAGTGTCGGTCAGGGGCAGGATCCGTCTCGCCATGGGATGGGCTCGTTTGGGGGTACGCTCCGACCGTACCCTCATTGGTACCCCCATCCAAATCGGCTTGTGATCTGCCTCTTGACCCTTCTTGGGTACAAAAAACCCCGCAATTACGCGGGGTTAGAAGACTTTGGATCGTTCATGGATCTTCGTGATCCATCAGTATGGTGGCTATGGGTGGAATCGAACCACCGACCTCGGGATTATGAGTCTCGCGCTCTAACCGTCTGAGCTACATAGCCAGGTTTTCAGATTTTACAGCCATGGCCCCTCGCGGGGCCGTGCTCCAACGGGCTGGACTGCTTTGCCGCGCGGAACCGCGAATTATTCCCGGGCGGCGGCCTGCCGTCAATTCATGGCCTGGTCGCTTGTCGGCCCGGCACGGGCATGGCAGAGTCGGACGCAGTGAATTTGGAGTCCGCATCGTGATCGATCCGGACGGTTACCGCCCCAATGTCGGCATCATCCTGATGCATCCCGATGGTCGTGTCTTCTGGGCGCGGCGGGTGCGACGCGATGGTTGGCAGTTCCCGCAGGGCGGGATGAACACCGACGAAACGCCGTTGGAGGCGATGTACCGCGAGCTGGAGGAGGAAACCGGCCTGCGGGCCGACCACGTGGCCGTGCTCGGGGTGACCCCGGGCTGGCTGCGCTATCGACTGCCGCAGCGGGCGATCCGCCGCAACGACAGGCTGGTGTGCATCGGCCAGAAGCAGGTCTGGTTCCTGCTGCAGTTCACCGGCTGCGAGGACGACCTGCGGTTGGACGCCACCGACAAGCCCGAGTTCGACCACTGGCGCTGGGTGGATTTCTGGTACCCGCTGGAACACGTGGTGACCTTCAAGCGCGGCGTCTATACCAGTGCGCTGCGCCACCTGGCGCCGTTCGCGCGGCAGATCGCCGGGCAGCAGGCCGTCCCGCACCCGCATCCCCGGCTCGACGCGCGGCTGCGGCCGCCGCCGCGGCGCCGGTCCGGCCAGGGCGGCCAGCGGGGATAGGAGCGCAGGCCCGCCGCGGGCAATAATGATTGACAATCATTCTCATTCACGGCGACAATGCGGCCGTTCCCCGCAACCGTGGCGTCTTCCAGTCCCATGTACGTGTGCATCTGCAATGGCGTCACCGACCGCGACATCCGGCAGGCCGTCCAGGCCGGCTGCTGCGGGATGGCCGAGCTGACCATGCGCACCGGCTGCGGCGCCTGTTGCGGCAGTTGCGTCGATACCGCCGCCGAGGCGCTCGACCAGGCCCGCGCGGAGCTGCAGCGGCAGCGCGACAACGTCGTCGATTTCCCCCGCATCCGGCACGCTGCCTGAAGGTCGTTCACCGCGCCGTCACGCGGCCCGGTGATGCACACGATTCGCGTTTCGTCATCGTCTTTTCGATGGGGCTAGAGTGGCGCCATCAACAGTCGCGGAGACGGCCATGAAAGGCGATGCACAGGTCATCAAGTTCCTCAACCAGGCGCTCTACAACGAGCTGACTGCGATCAACCAGTACTTCCTGCACGCCAAGATGCTGAAGAACTGGGGCCTGCACGAACTGGCCAAGCACGAGTACGAGGAATCGATCGACGAGATGAAGCATGCCGACATGCTCGCCGAGCGGATCCTGTTCCTCGACGGGCTGCCGAACTTCCAGGCGCTGGGCAAGCTCAAGATCGGCGAGACCCCGAAGGAAGTGCTCGAGTGCGACCTGGCGCTGGAGATGGAAGCGGTGGCGCCGCTCAAGGAAGGCATCGCGCACTGCGAACAGGTCGGAGATTTCGTCAGCCGCCGGTTGTTCACCGACATCCTCAAGTCCGAGGAAGAGCACATCGACTGGCTGGAAACCCAGCTCGCGCTGATCGAGCGGATCGGCGAGCAGAACTACCTGCAGACCAAGATCGACGGCGACGACTGATGGCGCAACCAGGCCGATCGCCCTCGCCCTGATGCAGGAGCGGCTTCAGCCGCCAGCTCTGCGCCCTCCCCTACGAAGGCGGGGAGGGTCGGGAGGGGTGCTTTTGGGGCCAGCGCGGACCGCGGCCACCCCCGCCCAGCCTCCCCCTGCCGTCGCAAGGGGAGGGGCCAGGGCAAAGCTCGCCGCTGAAGTCGCGCCTACAGAGTTCCCGATCGCAAGTCATTGATTTTCCGGAAAGGCGCTTGTGCCGGGAACGGGAATTCCGTAACATCCGCGATCCCCTGTTTTCATTGAATCGACGGCCCGACCGGCCGCCGGGAGAGTTATGGCCCGCATTACCGTGGAAGATTGCCTGCAAGTGGTCGACAACCGTTTCGAGCTGGTCATGATGGCCGCCAAGCGCGCGCGCCAGCTTGCCAACGGCGTCGAGTCGCAGATCGACAACGTCGAGAACGATGACAAGCCGACGGTGCTCGCGCTGCGCGAGATCGCCGCCCGCCGCATCGACCAGAACTACATCGATGCCGTGGACAAGGCCGAGCGCGAGCGCAAGGAGCGCGAGGCGCTGGAGTGGGCCGCCGCCGAGGTGGTCGCCGACGAGGACATGACCAAGGGCGACGATCTGTAAGCGCCGGGATCGGGGAATCGGGAACGGGGATTGGGAAAGGCGAATCCCGACGTTTCCCGCCAATGCCTGATCGACTTTGCGGCCCCGCGAACGCGGGGCCGTGGCGTTTGTGGTCCCTGAACACGGTTGGATGAGCGGCTGGAAATCACCCTGGTTCCTTTCCAATTTCCATTCCCGATTCCCAAATCCCGGCCTTAAGCCTTAGGCTCGACGCCATGACCCCCGCCGAGCCTGCCCACCTCGAGCACGATACGCCCGCAGACGATGCGGTGCCGGCCTATGTCCAGGACCTGGAGCGGGCCTGCGGCTACCTGCCGGACGAGCAGCGCAGGC
>PJTQ01000371.1_pt1 | contig 30431 bp, 23 predicted proteins | sample 1512231 | NCBI WGS metagenome assembly PJTQ01 (sample SAMN08177688, study PRJNA422409) | Soil metagenome, whole genome shotgun sequencing project. | isolation source: Soil (3) enriched on wood chips | place: USA: Madison | collected 2015-01-15 | reverse complement strand
CATTAGTTTAACACATAAATTCCATGCGGTTGAACTTTCAGGCGTGTCGTTTATCAATACAGCATTCAGCAAACCTTTTCCTCTAACGGCTTTCAAAAAGTCAAATTTATCTACCATTTTTTGTACCTCTGTACGGAATTTTTCACCAAGCTCTTCTGCATTTTCAGCCAGCTTTTCATCAATTACAACCTGTAAAGCTTCTATTGCGACAGCACACGCCAAAGGATTACCGCCATAGGTTGAGCCGTGCTGTCCCGGCTTAATTACATTCATAATTTCATCATTGGCCAAAACGGCTGAAACCGGATAAGCTCCTCCCGAAAGAGCTTTCCCTAAAATCAACATATCGGGTTTGATATTTTCATGATCCACGGCGAGCATTCTGCCGGTTCTGGCAATTCCGGTCTGGATTTCGTCGGCAATGAATAGAATATTATTTTCTTTACAAAGTTGATAACATTCAGAAAGATAGCCATTATCCGGCACATTTACACCTGCTTCTCCTTGAATGGGTTCAACCAAAAATCCACAGATAGAAGTATTATCTTTTTCAATAATCTCCTTTAATTTTTCTGTATTGTTATATTCAACAGAGATAAATCCGCTTGTATAGGGGTTAAAATTATTTCGTGCGTCTGGGTCGTTAGAAAAAGAAATAATCGTGGTTGTTCGTCCATGAAAATTCCCGTTACAAACAATAATTTTTGCTTCTCCTGGGGCAATTCCCTTCTTTTCATAACCCCATTTACGGGCAATTTTGATTGCTGTTTCTACAGCTTCAGCGCCGGTGTTCATCGGAAGGACTTTGTCGAAACCGAATAATTTTGTTATAAATTCTTCATATTTACCTAATTCGGAATTATAGAACGCACGAGAAGTGAGCGTAAGTTTTTCGGCCTGGTTTTTCAAAGCGTTCAGAATTCTCGGGTGGCTGTGCCCTTGGTTAACAGCGGAATAAGCGGAAAGGAAATCAAAATACTTTTTCCCTTCTATATCCCAGACAAATACACCTTCTCCACGTTCCAAAACTACCGGAAGCGGGTGGTAATTATGCGCTCCATATTTTTCTTCTAATTGGATTAATTCTGTTGAATTCAAAACTTCAGGCATCTTTTCTTTTTTTGCAAATTTAATTAATTATCTTAAGCTTTTACAATTCTTTGTGTTCAACAAGGATTGATTTTCCAAAAAACTGCTTGGCAAGTTTGGCAAAGCTCAAGGTGTAATCCGAAAGGTAAAAATGATATCCCGGATTTTCATTATTACTCAATAAATTTTTTTGTGACAATTCATGTATTAAATGATTAACTACAATCAGCGGGGAGTTAATCACCCTGACTTTTCCCTGTAATACAGAAGTGATTTCTTTTTCAATCAAAGGATAATGAGTACAGCCAAGAATAATTGTGTCAATGTCCTCGAATTTTTTATATGAAAGATAAGACTCAATCGCATTCCTTGAAACCTGTGTGTTGAAAAAGCCTTCTTCTATAATCGGGACAAGCAAAGGAGTAGGAAGTTCTACCACTTTTATGTGCCGGTTCAATTTTTTGATGCTGTTTTTGTAAGCGCCCGAATTTACGGTAGCTTTTGTTGCAATTACCCCGATTTTTTGATTCAATTCGAACGCGACTTTTTTCGCCACAGGTGAGATAACATCTATTACCGGGACTTCTCCGGTCTTATTTTTTATGGCTTCAATTGAATTAGATGTGGCTGAATTGCAGGCTACTACAATGGCCTTGCAGTTTTGTTTGAGTAAAAACTTAGTAATCTTTACCGAAAAGCGGGTGATGGCTTCCTGTGATTTCTCGCCATAGGGAAGATGCTTGGTATCGCCAAAGTAAATGATGCTTTCATGCGGAAGCAACCGTTTAATTTCCCGGGCAATAGTAAGTCCTCCCACACCGGAGTCAAAAACGCCAATCGGCCTGTTGTCATTCATTTGACAAATGTATTTAAAAAGTACAATTGTACAAATTGGTTAGTCGGAATGTATTGGTTTGAATTTAAATTATATTAGAAACCCTAAACAAACTCGAAGCAATTCCGTCGGCAAGGAATTTTCCTTTTTCGGTTAAGGATAAAGTATCCTCCTCAATTTGCACTAATTCATTGTCCAAATGAGGTTGTAATTCAATTAAGAATTTATCAAAGAATTCAGTGGGGAAATTAGATTTCATTTCATTTAGATTTAAACCGAAAATAGTTCTTAATCTAATCATTATCATTTCATTAAATATTTCGTCTTCATTTAACACTTCAACTGTATTGGTCAAATGATTTTGAGCGATTTTTTTTAAATACATTGAATTATTTGCCACATTCCAGCTTCTGTTCTTCCCATCAAAAGAATGAGCAGAGGGCCCGATTCCAAGATAAGATTTTCCTTTCCAGTAATTGCTGTTGTGTTGAGAAAAAAAGCCTTCTTTTCCAAAATTAGAAATTTCATATTGTACAAACCCATTTTCATTTAAGGTTTGGCAAAGCATTTTAAAATGTCTTTCTTGCTTCTCTTCATCTACTTCATCGAGGATTTTGCTTTTGATTTGAAAATCCAAAACCGTTTTGGGCTCCACAGTCAAAGCATAAGAAGAAATATGGGGAACATTTAACTCCAAAGCAGTATCCAGATTTTTTTGCCAGATTTCGTCAGATGTTGTTTGACTGCCATAAATCAAATCAATCGTGATATTTTCAAAACCGGAATCCTGCGCTATTTTCACAGATTCAATAGCTTCCTTAGCATTGTGTGCGCGATTCATTAATTGCAAATCTTCATCAAAAAAAGACTGAATACCAATGCTGAAACGATTAATGGGAGTTGATTTTAATTCGTTGATTTTGATTTTTGTCAAATCATCGGGATTGGCTTCCAGCGTAATTTCGGGAGTTTCAATAATGGAATATTGTTGATAAATCGTTTCGAAAATTGAATTTAATTCATTCAAATCGAGCAGGGAAGGGGTTCCGCCGCCAAAATAAATTGTTTCAACGGGTTCGGTAATTTCATTTTTTCTAAGCATTAATTCTTTGGAAATCATTTCGACCAAATTAGATTTATGATTGAAGTTGGTTGAGAAATGAAAATCACAATAAGAACAACGTTGTTTACAAAAAGGAATATGAATATAAATCCCTGCCATAAGGCAAATGTAAATACTTTTGAAAGAGCTTTTAGAAAAAACGCTGTATGTTTGTAACGAAACAAACAATTCACAATACAAATTATCATTAAAATTAAGATTTAAAATGAAAAAACTTATCGTTCTGATTACGAGCATTATTTTCTTGGTTTCGCCACTGACAAAAGTAAAAGCAGACGAAGGAATGTGGTTTTTGATGTTTTTAGGAAAAAACATTGATGAAATGCATAAAATGGGATTAAAATTATCTGCAGAAGATATTTACTCCATCAATAACAGCAGTTTGAAAGATGCGATTGTCCAGTTTGGTGGTGGATGTACTGCTGAAATCATTTCCTCAACCGGATTGGTTTTGACCAACCATCACTGTGGTTATAGTGCGATTGCAGAACTTTCTACTCCGGAACATGATTACCTGACCAATGGTTACTGGGCGTCGGACAAAAGCAAGGAATTAAAACCTCAAAGCCTTTCGGTTCGTTTCTTTGTAAGGATGGATGATGTAACCAAAAGAATCCTGGGTAAAGTAAATGATTCTATGACCGAAGATGAAAGAATGGCCGCGATCAATCAGGAAATAGCTAAAATCGAGCAAGAAAATAACGAAGGAGGAAAATACACTGTTTCGGTTCGCTCATTTTTTGAAGGCAACGAATATTATTATTTTGTTTATCAGGATTTTAACGATGTAAGATTAGTCGGAACACCCCCGGCCAGTATTGGTAAATTCGGAGGGGATACAGATAACTGGGAATGGCCGCGTCATACAGGAGATTTTTCTATGTTCCGTGTATATACAGATAAAAACGGAAACCCTGCGGAATATTCACCGGACAATGTCCCTATGAAGCCGAAATATCATCTGCCAATCAACATTGGTGGATTTGAGGAAGGCGACTTCTCCATGATTATGGGATACCCGGGAAGAACCAATCGTTGGATGCCTGCGGGCGGGATTGACCAAAACGTGAAATTCGCTTATCCTGCATGGGTGGAATCTTCCAAATTGGGGATGGATGTAATGAAAAAATATATGGATCAAGACCAGGCCGTTAAATTAAATTATGCTTCATTGTATGCCGGCGTTGCGAATTACTGGAAAAACCGCCAGGGAATGATTGATGCTTTAACTGCGCATAAAACGGCCGATTCAAAAAGAAAGATAGAAGACCAATTTGACAAATGGGCGCATGAACCAAAAAATGTAGACAGATATGGAGATGTAATTTCTATCATCAATGAATATTACAATGCTACAAACGAAAAATCAAGAACCCAAAACTATTTAGTGGGCTTGTTAAGAACGAGTACGTTCGCTGTAGCGCCTTACAGAATTGGTTCAGAGTTGGCTCAATATGCAAACGAAAATGAAGCAAAAAGAAAAGAAATGCGTCCACAGATTGAAGAATTAATCAATTCAACATTTGATGGGACGTATATGCCGTTGGAAGAAGAAATGTTGGCTTCACAATTGAATTTATATTACAATAAAGGTAAAAAAGTAGGAATTTCGCCATATGTAAAAGAAATTGGAGAAAATAACAGAAACGATTTTAAAAAATATGTAAAGACTTTGTTTGAAAGTAGCATCTTCACCCAAAAGGACAAGCTATTGGCATATTTAGATAAACCAAATGCGGAATTAATTCAAAATGACGAATTGTTTAAGCTTTCGACAGACATTATGAATTACTACAGGGCCGAAACCCCTGAACAAAAACAATTAAGCGACGCCTACTCAAAATCGTTCCGTTTGTTGGTGGAAGGTTTAAGAGAATCGGGATTAAATCATATTGAATACCCTGACGCCAACAGTACACTTAGGCTTACTTATGGAACCGTTGTTGATTTACCGCTAGGGAAAGGAAAGGTAAATGATGCCAAAAAGAATTATTACACGACTTTGAAAGGAACCATTGCAAAATATAAACCCAATGATGAGGAATTTGATTTGCCTGAAAAACTCATGGATTTATATCAGAAAAAGGATTTTGGACAGTATGCAGACAAAGATGGTACTTTGCACATAAATTTCCTTACAAATCATGATATTACGGGCGGTAATTCAGGTTCGCCTGTTATGAATGGAAATGGAGAATTAATCGGAATAGCATTTGACGGAAATATCGAAGCCATGGCCGGCGATGTTATTTTTGATCCTAAATTGCAAAGAACCATTTCGGTAGATATTCGGTATGTATTGTTCCTAATTGATAAGTATGCCGGAGCAAAACACATTATTGACGAGCTAACTTTGGTGAAGTAATTTAAATTTATAATAAATGTAAAATCCCGCTCTAAAGGCGGGATTTTTTTATAGGGATTGGCTTATCAAGATTAAACCAAGAAAAATTAAAACTATGTAAATATATTTTAAGAACGCCCTATTTTTTAAATGATGATTTAAATATCTCCCCAAAAATATGGCGGGAACAATGACGGGAATAGAAATAATGAAATAACGAGTAACAGCAGAAGTCCAAAGTCCGTGGTAGAAATACCCTAACATTCCCAGTAAACTAACCGGCAAAAAATAAGCCTGTAAGGTGGCTCTGAATTGTTTGGCAGTCCAATTACGTAAATTCCCGTAAACGACCAATGGAGGTCCGTTTAAACCGTACGCTCCACCAAAAATACCTGAAAGGAATCCACAAAGAAATAACCAAGCCTTATTGTCATTTTTTAATTGGAAATTATGTTTGGAAAACAAGCAAAATAGAGAATAGGAAATAATTAAAATTCCCAACATACTTTTAATGAAATTTTCATTTCCATAAACAAGAAGAAATAAACCTAATGGAACTCCCATTGCAGCAAATATAATCAACCATTTGGCACTCCTCAAGTGAACTTGTTTATGGTCTTGTACCACAACAACTCCTGCAATAAGAATAGAAACCAAGACAGAAAGTGGAACTGCAATTTCAATGGGAATGATGAGGATTAATAAGGGGACTGCAATTAATGATTCTCCAAAACCAAAAGTAGAACGAACCAATGTTGCGATAAATAGAATTATCCAAATATAGATTGTCTCAATAGCCATTAATAAACCGAAAATTTATTTTGAAATTTAAATTGAACCGAAGCAGAAATTAAAAAGAATGACTGTTTCAATATTAACTGAAACAGTCATTTTTATATAAATACTTTTAAGGAATTATTATAAAGTTCCTCGTTTTTCCTGTTCTCTTTCTATAGATTCAAACAAAGCTTTGAAATTCCCTGCACCAAATCCACGCGCACCCATTCGCTGGATTACTTCATAGAACAGGGTAGGACGGTCCTCAACCGGTTTGGTGAAGATTTGCAATAAATAACCTTCTTCATCAGCATCAATCATAATCCCCAATTTCTGAAGCTCGTTGATGTCTTCTTTGAATTTATCCATATGATCTCTCAAACGTTCCGGTATGGCATCATAATAAGTTTGCGGCGGAGTCGATAAAAATTCAACGCCTCTCGATTTCATATCAGCAACCGTTTTGATGATATCATCCGTTGCCAAAGCCAAATGCTGTACACCGGGACTTTCATAGAAATCCAGGTATTCTTCAATTTGAGAACGTTTCATTCCCTCAGCAGGTTCATTGATCGGGAATTTAATTCTCCCGTTTCCATTGGCCATTACTTTAGACATCAAAGCAGAATATTCCGTTGTAATTTGTTTGTCATCAAATGAAAGAAAATTTACGAATCCCATGATATCTTCAAACCATTTTACCCAAACGTTCATTTGGTTCCAACCTACGTTTCCCACCATGTGGTCAATGAATTTCAATCCAACCGGGGCAGGATTGTAATTCGTTTCCCATTTTACATAACCCGGCATGAAAAGTCCTTTATAATTTTTTCGTTCGGTAAACATAAAAACCGTTTCGCCATATCCGAAAATTCCGGCCTGAACGATTTCTCCGTTTTCATCAGACGTCACCTTTGGTTCCATGAAGGAAACTGCACCGCGTTTTGTTGTTTCTTCATAGGCGCTTCGGGCATCTTCAACCCACAGCGCAATGATTTTCACACCGTCTCCGTGTTTTTTTACGTGCTCACCAATAGGCGAATCAGAGTTCAATGCCGTTGTCAAAACCAAACGGATTTTGTCCTGCTTCAAAACATAAGAAGCTCTGTCTTTCAATCCTGTTTCCAGTCCCGCATAAGCTTCAGATTGAAACCCGAAAGCTGTTTTGTAATAATGAGCCGATTGTTTGGCGTTTCCTACATAAAACTCTACGTAATCTGTTCCCAAAAGAGGCAAAAAGTCCTGTGCTCCTTCAAATATTTTTTCTAAACCGTATTCTACGCTTTTTAATTCTTGTGACATGATATTTTATTTTTAATTTAATGTGAATGAAATATTTAACCAATTGTTTAGGTAAGTTGGCTAAATCAATTGGACCACATCGCCCGATGTAAAACAGAAAGTAAAACCCGATTGTACATATTTTTCAAATGTACGAATTTATAGAACAGGTGTCAAGTGAAATAAATTTTAATAAAAAGTGATTTCAATAAGAAAATAATGTGGTATAGCATATTTTTTTCCTAATTCTTCAGGAAGAGTTTCTGATTGTGCCACCTCGCAATAAGTAGAACTACCATCTTCCCTCACGTAAGGTGTCATATAAGTTAGAATGTAGTGCGGATCATTTAAATTTATATTGACATGTCTTTCAGCACCTAGAAAATCCTTGAGCACATAATCGTCTTTTAGAAGTGGTTGAATAGGGAATTTTTTAGTTGAACTGAAACCATTAAATTGAAATTGTATTTTAAAATTGTTTTCTTCTATTTTAGTAAAAACATGAAATTGTAAACTGTCATTCTTTATTCTAAAGTATTCATCTTCTGAAGAATTAAAAATGGTTGAGGTATTTATTAATCCTCCATTTTCAAATTCTTTACTAATTAGTTTATAATTTTTACCCTTTAGATCTTTTCCTTTAAATGTAAATTTTTCTGTTCCAATATCTTCAAATCTATAAAGTCTTTGAAGATCAGTATTATCCGTACTTTCATTAATTCTCATTGAAATTTGTGCCTGTCCATTCAATGAATATTGAATTAGAAATAAAAAACTAAAAACAAGACATGATTTATTCATTCTATAAATCTAACGATAAAAATGTTTTGGAAAAATCTTTTCCGGTTTCTGTCTTAAAATAGTCAGATAAAACCACGATTTGAGGAAACCATATCCATAGCAACAAAATTGAATCAAAGTTGTGAAAACAGATTGGAAACCAACTTTCAGGCTTTTGAATTTAAATGTAGAAAGTATTAGTATAAGAGAGAAATAAACAAAAATAATTATACCTAAAATGAACTCAATTGTTAACCATTTTGATACCAAAGGATTGTTGTGGTTCAATAAAAAACTTTGTTTTATAGTAAATTTGTAATAATAGTATAAAGGCCAACCAGGCGTAATTAAAGAAATAATCCAATACACAAAACCTATCAAAAACAAACTCGGAAACCAAAAAGTCAACTTTGTATAATCCGGATGACGCTGATTTAAAATAGGGCGTGCCACACCAAACTGATAAACCTGCTTCGCGAATTTTTTAAGTGAAGTTCTGCGTTTATGAAAAACTTTCGCTTCTGGAAACAATCGGGTTTCAAAGCCTTTTTCCCACAAAGTCATACTCAAATCAGGATCTTCACCGATTCTCAAATTACTGAATCCACCGGTTTTTTCAAAAGCCTCTTTGCTGATGCCCATATTGAAACTTCTTGGCTGGAATTTTCCGATGTGCTTTTTCCCACCACGGATTCCGCCTGTGGTCAAAAATGATGTCATGGAAAATGAAATCGCTTTTTGCAAGTCCGTAAAGCTTTCATCCGCCGCATCAGGGCCGCCAAAGGCATCTGCATAATTTTCGGTTAATTCTATCCGAACAATTTGAATGTAATTGTCAGGAACAATCGTATCGGAATCCAAAAAGATGAAATAATTGCCATTGGCATTGCGCATTCCGAAATTTCTTGATTGCGCCGGCCCCGAATTTTCTTTATAGAAATACCGAATGCTTAATTTCGATTGGAACTGGTTTGCAATCGGTTCCAAAGAATCAGGCGAGCCATCATCCACTATGATTACTTCAAAGTCCAAATCGCTTTGTTGCGTCAGGCTTTGCAATAACTCAGTTAGTTCGTCTTCACGTCTGTAAACCGCAATGATTATGGAGAGTTTTAAATTCAATTCCTAAACATATTATGATAACCTCCAAGGTTAATGAGCGAATCGAAAGTAACCTTGGAGATTTTGTCGTTAATTCATCGCAAATTTAATCCAGTTTTCTTTTCCGATCCCGTTTTTCAATATAATCCCAAATAGCATCTTCTGTCGTCAGCCAGTTTCTGCCTTCTTTGAATGCATCAATTTTCCCTTGACGAGCCAGTAAACTGAGATATTCTTGTCCATAAGGAATTCGTTCTTCTTCTACTATATCCGAAATCGGTTTATAATCATCGTATGTATTATTTAAAGAACTTAAGTAAATATCTATACTTCGCTCAAGTGCCTGAATAACTAATAATACCAATTTGGAATAATTTTTTTTATTGGCCTGATTCAAAGCATCATAATATTTTTTTCGGTCGTTTTTTAAAATAATGGCAGGCGGAAAACCCGATTGCATCAACAATAAATTGAAAACCAATCTTGCCGTTCTTCCATTTCCATCAAAAAACGGGTGAATCCAAACAAAACGATGGTGAAAAATGGCCGATTTAATGATGATATCCAATTCTGAATTATTGACCCAATCGATTAGTTCAGTGAGATAATCACTTACTTTTAAAGCATTTGGAGGAACAAAATTTGCTCCGGAAATTCTTACGCCTGAAGTTCTGATTCTTCCGGCGAATTCTTTTTCAATTTGCTTCAATACTAATTCGTGTACTTTTAGAATGTCTTTTTCGGTTAACAAATAGTTTTCCGAAATCAAACTTTCTACGTATTCAATGGCATCTTGGTGATTGACGGCTTCAAAATGTTCCCGAAGTGATTTTCCTTTGATGGTAAAACCTTCTTCTATGACCATTTTGGTCTCCTGAAGGGTTAGGGTGTTTCCTTCAATGCTGTTGGAATTGTATGTCCATTCCAACGTCATACTTTCCTTAATACTCTTCAAAGCATAGTAGGGGAAAGGGCGCAACTTGTCCAGTTCAGATTTTTTTTTCTGAATTCTGTCCAGTGTTTTGTCTAAACCTTCATAATCGTATGGATAGTCCCACCATTTCATCTTTCCTAATTTCCCACAAAGATACTAATATCGTTTTATTTAAAAAATATTTTCATCCGATATTAATGATTTTTCTAAAATAAAACTAGAAATAGATCTGCTTTTTCAATTATTAATGATAAAAATTACTTCTTTACAACAGCAATTTCAAGTTCATCCAGCTGTGACTGGTCAATAGCCGAAGGCGCATCAATCATTACATCACGGCCTGAATTATTTTTCGGGAATGCAATATAATCGCGAATGGTCTCACTGCCGTCCAAAATAGAAACCAATCGGTCAAAACCAAAAGCAATTCCGCCGTGTGGTGGCGCTCCGTATTGGAAAGCATTCATTAAGAAACCAAATTGTTCTTGCGCTTGTTCAGGTGTAAATCCAAGTAATTCAAACATTTGTGATTGAAGCTCTTTGTCGTAAATCCGAATGGAACCACCTCCGATTTCGTTTCCATTCAACACCAAATCATAAGCATTTGCCCGAATTTCTCCCGGATTGGATTTCAATTTGGAAATATCTTCCGGTTTTGGTGAAGTAAAAGGATGATGCATAGCGTGCCATCTTTTGGTTTCTTCGACCCATTCTAACAAAGGAAAATCAACTACCCAAAGCGGAGCGAATTCATTTGGTTTTCTTAGTTCCAAACGTTCTGCCAACTCCATTCGCAAAGCGCTCAGTTGCTTTCTGGTGTCGTTTGCTTTTCCGGCCATGACGATCATCAAATCACCTTTTTGCGCATTCATTCTTTGGGCAAATGCAGCCAAATCTTCCTGCGAATAGAATTTATCGGCCGAAGATTTGAAAGTTCCATCTTCGTTGACACGCACCCAGACAAATCCACGCGCTCCGATTTGCGGACGTTGAACCCACTCCAGTAAACGGTCGATGTCTTTTCTTGTATAGGAATTCAAAGTAGGAGCGGAGATACCTACAACCAGTTCTTCTTTGTCAAATATGTCAAATCCTTTGTTTTGGGCCAAATCATTCAGTTCGTGGAACTCCATCCCAAAACGGATATCAGGTTTGTCGTTTCCGTATTTACGCATCGCTTCATCGTAGGTCATTCTTGGAAATTTTTCAATTTCAACCCCATGAACTGTTTTCAGCAAATATTGGGTCAAACCTTCAAAAATATCCAAAATGTCTTCCTGTTCCACGAATGCCATTTCACAGTCAATTTGGGTAAATTCCGGCTGGCGATCCGCACGTAAATCTTCATCACGGAAGCATTTCACGATTTGAAAATATTTATCCAGCCCGCCGACCATCATCAATTGTTTGAAAGTTTGAGGTGACTGAGGCAAGGCATAAAATTCTCCCGGATTCATTCGGGAAGGAACCACAAAATCACGTGCGCCTTCGGGAGTGGATTTGATCAAAACCGGGGTTTCCACTTCGATGAAGCCTTCATCCGATAAATACTTACGGACTTCCTGGGCAATTTTGTGCCGGAAAATCAATTTATTTTTAACCGGATTTCTGCGCAAATCCAAATAACGGTACTGCATACGCAACTCTTCGCCGCCATCGGTTTTGTCCTCGATGGTAAAAGGAGGAAGTTTGGATTCGTTCAGAATTTCCAGTTTTTCTACTAAAATTTCAATTTCGCCTGTAGGAATGTTCGGGTTTTTGGAAGTGCGCTCAATCACGGTTCCGGTTGCCTGAATCACAAATTCACGTCCCAGAGTCCGTGCGGCTTCCAGCAATGATTTATCGGAACGCTCCTCGTCGATAATCAATTGCGTAATTCCATATCGGTCACGCAAATCGATCCAAATCATAAATCCTTTGTCACGAATGACGGAAACCCATCCGCTCAGTGTAACTTTTTCATTTAAATTATTTAAGTTTAATTCCCCGCAGGTATGTGTTCTGAACATTTTTCAAAATTTAACTGCAAAGGTAAGTTTAGAAATTAGAAGTTAGAAATTAGAAGTTAGAATTTTTTGCATCTTCCTGTCTTCTTAAAAAGATACGAAAAATATTAGTCTTAAATTTAGGGGTTAAAAACATTAAATTTTTAAGATATGAGCAAAACGATTGGATTGTTTGCAGGCAGTTTAAGAAAAGAATCATTTTCAAAAAAGATTGCAAAAGCAGTTGTAGATATGGCACCGGAGGGTTTTGAGTTTAAAATCATTTCTCTTGACGATCTGCCGGTTTATAACCAGGATTTTGATGACAACGACAATGTTCCGGAAGCTTATGTGAAATTCAGAAATGAAGTAAAAACACTCGATGGTGTTATTTTTATCACACCCGAATACAACCGGTCCATTCCGGGGGTTTTAAAAAACGCTATTGATGTGGGGTCACGCCCGAAACAAAGCAGCGTTTGGGATGGAAAACCCGGCGCGGTCTTCAGTAATTCTCCCGGAAATCTATCAGGGTTTGGTGCCAACCACCATTTGCGCCAATGTTTGGTTTCTTTGAATGTTCCCGTTATGCAGCAGCCCGAAGTTTACCTTTCCAAAATATCGGAAGTATTTGATGAAAACGGAAAAATTAAAAATGAAAAAACGATAGAATTTCTTCAGAAAGCGGTAACTGCTTACATTGATTGGTTTAATAAAATTGTAAGTAAATAAATAAATCTTAAAAATAATTCTAATTTTGCAAACCCAAAGCTCACGTGGTGAAATTGGTAGACACGCCATCTTGAGGGGGTGGTGAGCTACGCTCGTGTCAGTTCGAATCTGATCGTGAGCACCAACAAAAAAGGCATTCATTATTAAATTGAATGCCTTTTTGTTTATTTTTATTTTATAGATTCAACTACGCTTTTTTTGCATTATAACCTTGATATGTCTTGAAAACATACAATATAAAATGAATAATTCCGAAAATCATTGAAAAATAAAACAGTCCCGCATCATTGATTTGTCCCGTTTCCGGGTTTATATCTGAAACCTGATGATGTGCAATGGAAATTCCAATCAAAGCAAGTGACAATACAAATCCGGAGATTCCTACAATTCTATTGGCAGAAACTTTCGTGTCAGATTGTGGCGCCGTAATATGACTATGCTTAATGCTGTAAAACAAATAAACATCAAGGCCTACAATCATCCATAAGACCAAACGCATCCAAGTATCAAGTGGTAAAAATGCCATCATAAAAAAACAAGTGATGATGCCTAATATGGGAACCAACGGAACCAAGGGGGTACGGAAAGCCCTAGGCGCTTCTGGAATTGACTTCCTCATGACCATAACTCCAATACAAACCAAAATGAAGGCAAACAACGTTCCTATGCTGGTCATTTCACCCACTATACGCCCCGGGATGAACGCAGCAAAAATACTCACGAACAAAAGAAAGAAAAGATTGGATTTAAAAGGAGTATGAAATTTGGGATGAATTGCTGAAAATACTTTTGGGATTAATCCATCCTTACTCATTGAGTAAAATACACGGCTTTGTCCCATTAATAAAACTAAAATTACAGATGCATAACCTAATAAAATAGCGATAATAATGGAAGTGTTTAACCATGGATAAGCAGGAATCACAACGCCGTCCGGACCTACTTCCCCCATATTTTTAATGGCAATCGCAACAGGGGCTAAATGGCTTGCCGCGCCTGACTCTCCAAAGGCAGAGTAGTTTACCACACCTGTCATCACAAAAGCAAAGGCAATGTAGAGTGCGGTACAAATTAGAAGTGAGCCCAAAATCCCGATAGGCATCGCTTTTTTTGGATTTTTGGTTTCCTGTGCAGCCGTACTTACTGCGTCAAATCCTATATAGGCGAAAAAAACGACGGCCGCCGCCCTGATGATTCCGGAAAATCCGAATTCGCCAAATTTACCCGTGTTCGCCGGAATAAAAGGTGTATGATTTTCCGGACGTACATATTGAATTCCAACAGCAATAAAAATCAAAACAATTGTAACTTTCAATATTACGATAACGGCATTTACGAAAGAAGATTCCTGTGTACCCCTGATCAAGACCAACGACATGATGGAAACAATAAAAACAGCCGGTACATTCATAAACCCTCCGTCAAACGGGGTTGTTAAAAATTCCTGAGGGATTTCGGCTCCGAAGCTTTTAAATAATTCTCCCAAATAACCTGACCAACTGGAAGCTACTGTCGCAGCACCCACGGCGTATTCCAAAACTAAATCCCAACCGATAATCCAAGCTACAAATTCTCCCATGGTAGCATAAGAATAGGTATAGGCACTCCCTGCAACCGGAATCATAGATGCAAATTCCGCATAACACAATCCTGCAAAAGCACAACCCAAAGCTGCTACGATGAACGAAATAATGATAGATGGCCCGGCATAATTAGCAGCCGCCATTCCTGTAATGGAAAAAAGACCGGCACCTATAATCGCACCAATTCCCAAGGCAATCAATCCCCAGGAACCCAACGACTTTTTCAGTGTGTGTTCCCCACTTTCATTTGCCTCTACAAGCAGTTCAGATAAAGGCTTTCTAGTAAATAAACTCATGTGTTTTTATTTTCTTTATTTGTTAACAAGATTAACAAAAGTAACAAAATCTTTAAATCTTTATTAAAATTTAACCGTATTTGGGTAAATTCTTCCCATTGTGCTCAATTTTATTTTTTTGGTTTAAATCAAAATGTGATTTTATAACTATCTTGCCGCAAATTTTATTTGGATGAAAAAATCTTTGATAATCATATCGGTTTTGTTAGTAACGTTTAGCTGTAAACAAAAGAGTGAAAATGTTGTAGGAACAAATGAAAACGGAGAAAAATTAATTGTAAATGAAGCAGGAGACACGGTTGCGGCAGATGAAAATGATTCTGTTCAAATAGAGAATAATGCACCCATTATAGATAATTCTGCTCTCCATAAAAATGAAGACGAAAGCTATACTTTTCGTTATAATCTGAAAAAAGGAGAAACATATCCTTTCTTATTAAAAATCAGCCAGAACCAATCCATGTCAGCCGCAGGGCAGAGCATGAACTTGTCTTCTTCCCGTACGGTTGATTTTGATTATTTTGTAGATGACGTGGGTGAGAATAAATTTAGATTGAAAGCGACTTTCAAAGGCTTTAGTGAAAGCTTTAAGTCTCCAACAGGCGAAACAATTTCCTATAACACAGCTTCTGCAAAGCCTTCTGATAAAGATGTTGCCCAAAGTTGGACAATATACAAATCTATTACAGGTCAAAGCTTTATGATGGAAATGGATAATAAAGGCAAGGTTTTGTCTGTGAACGGGTTAGATAAAGTGGTTTCGAATTCTCTGGCAAAACTTAAAAATGATTTTACGGCAGAGGAACAAAACCAAATCAAAGAATTATTAAAAGTTTCTTTAAGCAGCGAATCTATTAAATCTCAATTCGAAGAATCATTGAATATTTTTCCTGATAAAAATCTGAAGATTGGAGAAAAATGGGATGATACGCAAAACATAAGCGAAGGCCCTGTGAAAGGACAAAATAAAGTAACAAGAACCCTTAAGGAAATCACGGGTGATAAAGCGAAAATAACAGTAAATGGCGTTCAGGATGTTAATGGAAATGATACTCAAAATGGTGTTTCTGCAATCATGAAAAACCATGCTACACTTGACGGATATGTGGATTTGGATGTGGAAACGGGATGGATCAAAAAAGTGAACATCACAAAAAAAGAAACCATAAATACCACATATCAACAAGGAGACCAGAAACAAACCGAAACCGGAACACAAACCATAATAACAACAGTCAATTAAAATGTCATTAATTAAATTCATATTATATTCATTAATCGCTTTTTTGGTCATCAGATTTGTAATGAGGTTAATTTCTCCACCCAGAAATCTTCACTCGCAAAACAAACAAACCGGAACAAAAACAAATAACAATTCAAATAGGGATAGTTTGGACGAACCCAAATTCACCATAGAAGCAGAGTCAGTTGATTACGAAGTGATTGAAGAACCGAAAAAGAAAAATGAAGAATAAAAATATAATATTCAGCGCGGTCGCCATCCTTCTTTTTGCCGTTTTGGCAATTATCTATTGTTCACCGGTTTTAGGAGACAATTCCATTATCCAACCCGATATAGTGAATTACAAAGGAAGCGCAGAAGAAATGCACAAGTTTCAAGAACAAACCGGTGAAAATATCTATTGGTCCAATGCTATGTTTGGCGGAATGCCCACATACCAAACGGGAGCACAGTACGAAAATGATTTTATCAAAGGGATTGATCGTGTACTGAGATTTTTGCCCCGTCCCGCTGATTATATTCTTTTATTATTTTCCGGATTTTTCATTCTGGGGATGGTATTGTTCCGCAACTGGAAATACGCATTGGCAGGCTCTATATTTTTTGCATTGGGCGCATACTTTTATATCATCATCGGCGCAGGACATAACGCGAAAGTACATGCAATTGCTTATTTCGCCCCTCTGGTCGCCGGAATAATTTTGCTCTATCAGCGAAAATATATTTTAGGATTCTTGCTTACGGCACTTTTTATGGGATTGGAATTGTCCGCCAACCATCCGCAAATGACCTATTATCTGTTTTTGGTGATGTTGGTTTATTTTGTATTTGAACTCGTTAATGCTTTTAAATCCAAAGAAATAAAATCCTTTGCCATCTCAACAGGATTGCTTGTAGCGGCTTGTTTGATTGGTGTCGGGCTCAATTCAACCCGCCTTTTGACGACTTACGAATACAGCCAGGAAACCATTCGAGGAAAATCCGATTTAACAATTCTTCAGGATAAAAAAGAAGGATTAGATCATGACTACATCACGCATTGGAGCTATGGAAAGCTGGAAACATTTAATCTTTTCATTCCCAATTTTATGGGAGGTGCCAGCCAGCCAAAAGAAGAAAACCTAAAAAATTATATTGCCGAAATTCAAAAGCAACAACATCTCATTGATTTAAATGACCAGTTCAACGCAAAAGCATTTGACTATTTGGCAACTTCCCCCGTTTCTACTTATTGGGGCGATCAGCCCGGGACCTCGGGGCCGGCTTACCAAGGAGCCATTGTAGTTTTTCTTTTCTTTTTAGGATTATTTTTAGTTCGAAATAAATGGGCAAAATACAAATGGTGGCTTTTAACAGCTACTGTTTTAAGTATCATTCTGGCTTGGGGTAAAAACTTTGCCGGTCTGACCGATTTCATGATTGATTATTTTCCGTTCTATGACAAATTCAGGGCGGTTTCTTCCATGCTTGTCATGGCCGAATTTACCATGCCCTTACTGGCAGCGCTGACCTTATATGTTTTCTTCAAAGATGAATCACTAACAGACGAATTCAAAAAGAAAATCCTGCTATATGCCGGTGGAGGTATAGTTGGTTTGTTAATTATTTTTTATCTATTCGGAGGAAGTTTATTCGGTTTTTCAACCGAGTATGATTTGCAATCCAAACAACAATATTTGGAATTGGTAAAAGAATACAATCCACAGGCATATGGAACTTGGGACACTTTGCTGAACAATGTTAACAAAGCACTCGTTCAGGACAGAATTGATATGTTTAAGGCTGACACGTTGCGAACATTGTTGTTTGTCTTGTTAACGTTGGGATTGCTCTTCTTGTACCAATTGAAAAAAATAAAAAACAGCCTGATTGTCATTTTGGGAATTGCCGGTTTGGCTCTGGTTGACGGTTGGCAAGTCGATAAGCGTTATTTGAACGATGAAAATTTTGTCGATAAAATGTTTGTGGATAATCCTTTCCCAACTCAATTTTCTTCAAAATTAATGAATGGCGCAAAGGAAAATTACCATTTGGCATCTATCGCGCAAAAAGTACCATTCAACAAATCTTTGGACAGTTTGCGTAAAGCTGACAAAACCCAATACCGCGTTTTTGACAATGTTTTCAGTACGTTTAATGACGCCACGACTTCCTATTTTGTGAATTCCATCGGTGGTTATCACGGTGCAAAACTGCATAATTACCAGGATGTGATTGATTTGTATTTTTCAGGTTCAGAAAAATCAAAACAATTAGGGGTTTCACAAGCTCATACACAGAGAATTCTGAATTTGCTCAATACGAAATACTTTGTTCACGGAAATCCAAACAGCCCGTTGGTTCAGCAAAACAACGAAGCATTTGGAAATGCCTGGTTGGTGTCTGATGTAAAATGGGTTCAGAATGCCAACGATGAAATTGTTGCTTTGAAAGATGTGGATTTAAAACGAACGGTAGTTTTGGAAAGCAATCAGAAGAACCAGGTAGGAAAAGCATTTGTTCCCGAAACAAATTCTTCTATACAATTAGCCAGTTATCAACCGGACAAATTGGTTTATAAAACGAATATCTCTTCACCAAAAATCGCTGTTTTTTCCGAAATTTACTATCCACATGGCTGGTCGGTAAAAGTGGATGGAAAAGAACGTGAAATCCTGAAAGCAGATTATTTCTTACGAGCTGTGCAGTTAGAAAAAGGCGACAAAGAAATTGTAATGGAATTTAATCCACGAAGTGTTAAAACCGGAAATACCCTAACATTGGTGTTCAATGTAATTTTTGTTTTATTGATATTAGGAGGAGGATTTTATGGGTGGAAAAACAGAAAAGAGAAAAATTCTTCATGGTGATTTTTGTATTAATAAATTGCAAATCATGTGTTTGAATAATGAACGCAGTATTTTAAATCAGCCCTAACAGGGTTCTAAACCCTGTTAGGGCTGATAAACGAAAACTAAAATGCCGTTAAAAAAAGTTTTAATTGTCACTTACTATTGGCCTCCGGCAGGTGGGCCGGGCGTACAGCGATGGTTGAAATTTGCAAAATATTTACCTGAATTCGGTATAGAACCCATTGTTTATACACCTGAAAATCCTTCTTATCCGATTGAGGATGACTCTCTGCAAAGAGAAGTTCCATCTGATTTAAAAGTCGTCAAAACCAAAATATGGGAACCGTACCAAATTGCTGAAAAATTAAATCCAAAAGCCAAAGATTACAAAGCAGGAAATTTTGAAAAACCAGAAAAACAATCTTTTCTTACAAAGCTGTCTGTGTTTGTGCGGGGGAATTTTTTCATTCCTGATGCACGGAAATTCTGGGTGAAACCTTCGGTTAAGTTTCTAACAGATTATCTTCAAGAAAATTCAATTGAAACCGTTATCACAACCGGGCCACCACATAGTTTGCATTTGATTGGATTGAAATTAAAACAAAAAAATCCTAATTTGAAGTGGATTGCGGACTTCCGGGATCCCTGGACAAAAATTAGTTATCACGATGAGTTAAAACTGACCGGAAAATCCCGCAATAAACACCTGAAGATAGAAACCAAAGTCCTGAAATCTGCCGACTGTATTATCGCCACGAGTTTTTCGGATGCTGATGATTACCGGAAATTGGGTGCGAATAGGGTGGAAGTGATTACCAATGGTTATGAAGAATCAGATTTCAGAATTGGGAAATTCATTTCAAAGAAATTTAAAATCACCTATTCCGGCGGGTTGGAAATTGCACGAAATCCACTCGTAGTCTGGGAAGCTTTGAAGGAATTAATTCAAGAAAATGAAGAGTTCAAATCAAATTTAGAATTGGAATTTTATGGAAATCTAAGTTCGGATGTTGAGAATTCAATCATTGAAAATGGCTTGCAAAATCATTTAATTAAAAAAGGGTATGTTTCGCACAAAGAGTCGATTCAGGGAATAAAAAATGCTGATTTACTATTGCTGGCCAATTTTCCCGACAAGAAATCCAAAGGGATTATTCCGGGGAAACTGTTTGAGTATATGGCAACGGGAAATCCTGTTTTGGCCATAGGGCCGGACGGCGGAGATGTAGAAATAATTCTGAATGAAACAAAGACAGGTAAATATTTCACCCCGACAGAGAAGGAAAGTGTAAAAACTTACATTTTGTCGGTTTATAAAAAATGGAAAATGGATGAAACCGTTCATCCATTTCCATCTATCGATCGGTTTTCAAGAAAGGCTTTGACAGAAAAACTTTCTCAATTGATAATCAATTAATTTTTCTCAGGAATTAGTTTTAGAACTTCTAGGAAATATTTCCAGAATTTCTGTACTGATTTGATTTCTGCACGTTCGTCAGGGGAATGGGCACCAAAAATATTCGGGCCGAATGAAATCATATCCATTTCAGGATAATGCCCTCCTATGATTCCACACTCCAAACCGCCATGTGTTGCGATGATTTTTGGTTCTTCTCCAAACATTTCCTTGTACAGAGGTTTCATCAAATCTAAAATCTCAGAATTTACATTGGGGCGCCAACCGGGATAGCCTCCTGAAAATTTCACTTTAAAGTCTGCCAGCTCAAAGCTTGCTTTCAGAGATTCTGAAATGGCTTTTTTACCAGATTCTATGGCGGAACGACATAAGCATAAAATTTTCATCTCTCCGTTTTTAACGACAACATTCGCTACGTTGTTGGATGTTTCGGTTACACCTTCCATTTCAGGACTCATGCGGTAAAGACCGTTGTAAGCAGACATCAAAGCATAGGCTAATTTTTTTGTGTCTTCCAAAGAAGCTGCCGACTCTTTTAGTTCAACTTTTTCGATTTCAATTTGAATATTGGGCTCAATTGGTTTGAATTCATTGATAATATCATTTTTCAAACCTTCAAATGCAGTTTTCAATTGATCAAAAGAAGAATTCGGAGCCGAAACAATAAAATAACCTTCCCTTGGAATTGCGTTTCGCAATCCGCCACTGTTCATTTCAGCGATTTGTGCTTTGAAGTTCAATCCTTCATTTAAAAATCTGGCCAATAATTTGTTGGAATTGCCCAATCCTAATTGAATATCACCACCGGAATGCCCACCTTTTAGTCCTTTTAAGTTGACTTTTAAAGAGGTGTAATCACCATTTGGATTTTCGGGTTGATATGATTTTGTGGCTGTCACATCCAAACCGCCCGCGCAGCTAATGGTCAGCTCGTCGTCTTCCTCGGTATCAAGATTCAGTAAAATTTCTCCGCTTAAAACGGTTTCGTCCAGCCCGATCGCTCCTGTCATTCCTGTTTCTTCGTCAATGGTAAAAAGCGCCTCAATAGGAGGGTGGGGAATATCTGCAGACTCCAAAACCGACATGATGGTTGCCACTCCGATTCCATTGTCAGCACCCAAAGTTGTTCCTTTGGCTTTAACAAATCCATCTGCATCTACAAACATTTGAATTCCCTGTGTATCAAAATCAAAATCCACATCGTTATTTTTCTGGCAAACCATATCAAGATGTGATTGTAAAACTATTGTTTTGCGATTTTCCATTCCTTTGGATGCCGGCTTTTTGATAATCACATTTCCGACTTTATCTTTAATGGTTTCAAGATTTAATTTTTCCCCGAAATCTACCATGAATTGAATAACTTTTTCTTCCTTTTTGGAAGGGCGGGGAACTTCATTTAGTTTTGAAAAGTTTTTCCAAATATTTTGGGGTTCGAGATTTAAAATTTCATTTTCCATTTCTTCGAATTTTATTTTATAATTGTAATGTTCAAAGTTATTTATTTTCATTGCCAGAGAAAAGGAATTGACAAGTGAATTCTTATTATTCTAATTAATTAACTTTAAATAAGCATCAATCTTGTCATTAGGTACGGCAACGGACAATACATAATGTTGAATTTTCCATCCGTTTTCAGTTAGTATTACCACGCCGGAACCGCGGCAGACACCCATCCAGGTATCTAAGGTTTCGTCAAACCAGGCAAGTTTGCCGTTGGTATATGAATAAATATGACGTTCTTTCTTTTTAAAATCCCAAGCGGAATCTTTATTAAAAAACTGTTTTGCCCATTGTTTCATTTCATCTCTTGTCCAGTCCTCATTCTCATCAGTTCCAATGTAATGGGAATCTTCTGTCATGGAGCCGAAAAAAGTGTCTTCATCGGCTACAGATGCAGCCTGGTGCCAATTGTCTAAAAGTTGATTGATTTCAATTTCGGGTGTTTGCGCAGAAACAGTCGCAAGTAAAATCAAAGAAAATAAGCTTATAAAATATTTCATTTTTTTGTTAAAATTGAATAAAAAAGCCGGTTAAAATTTTAACCGGCTTTGATTATATTGAAATTAATTATTCAGATAAAGTAATTTTTCGTTCAACAGAAACATTATCTCCCGTTGCTTCTTTACCATCTTTATCCAGCAAAGTTAATTTTACAGTATTTTCTCCCATAGGCATTCCTTTGATTTCATAAGGTTGCCAGCTGTCAAGAATAAATTCTTGGCCGTTGATATCTGCTTTTACCTTGTTTCCGTCAGCAGCCAATGTTGTATTGCTCACAAAGAAATCCAATAAGATGCTTTGGGTGTCGGCTCCTTTGTATTCGCCTTTTGGACGGCTATAAAAGATAGAAGCTTCTGTAGGAGCAGGTAATTCAGTCAATTTCCCGTCAGCATCAATTTTGAATTTAATCAGTTTGGAAGCTTCCGGAGTCTTAATGGATTCATGAAACGATCTTGAAAGAAAAGACATCAAATAATGTTCTGAATTTACAGGAACCGTTGCTGTATGTTCGGGTTTGTACAATGCGGCATAAGGTTCATTGTCCAAAATAAAATGTATATGCTGGCCTTCTGTTGAATTTGCCATGTGATGTTCATGTTCTGTCTGGTCGGTCAACGTAAAATTATTTACCGTATATTTTACTGTAATTTTCGCAGAATCGTTGCCTACTTTTTCAGAAGTGATAGAGGCTATTTTTAATTCTGCGCCAGGAAATTGTTTTGAATCCGCTATAGGATTTACGGTAATTGAATCCGTTTGAATCGAGTCAGATACTTCAACATCGGACATGTCTGAGTCAGTTTTTTTTTGTTCACAGGAAGTCAAAATGACAGATCCCAAAAATACAAATGACAATGTTTTGAATATATTTTTCATATTAAAAAGAGTTTTGGATTAATTTTTTGATTTATAGGTTTCACAACAATCATGCGAAAGTAAGAATTTAATCAATTAATTTTAACATTTGAAGTTTTTCAGCTATTTTTCTGTCGTTGCTCAATCTTGGAATTTTGTTCTGTCCTCCCAGCTTGCCTTGTGACTTCATGAATTCATTGAACCCATTGGGTTTCACTTTTGTGATTTTCAAAGTTTTCAAAATATTTCCCGAAATCAAATCATCATAATAAGAATTTAAACTACGGAGATGATGATCTAATTCCTCTGTGAAATCTTCCATATTTTGTGGCTCCCGGGTAAACTCAATGAGCCATTCATGATAAGGAAGACCCTTTGTTGGATTGACTTGTGGTGCAACGGTAAATTCGGTTATTTGTGCCGGAAATTTTTTTAAAGTTTTCTGCATTGCTTGTTCTACTTCATGGGCAATAACGTGTTCGCCAAAGGCCGATGTGTAATGTTTAATTCGCCCCGAAACAACAATTTTATAAGGATTTAAATTTGTGAAACGAACGGTATCCCCAATGTTATACCCCCATAGACCGGCATTTGTATTGAGAATTAGTACGTAATCTTTATTTAGTTCTACATCTTTGAGTGAAATTCTCAAAGGACTTTCATTGAAAAATTCATCTGTAGGAATGAATTCATAGAAAATCCCATTATTCAAGAGCAAGAGCAGGTCTTCTGAATCTAATGAGTCTTGGTAAGCAATAAATCCTTCTGAAGCCGGATAAGTTTGGATAACGTCTAAATCTTCCCCAATCAGCTCTTTCATTTTTTCACGATATGGATTGTAATTTACACCACCGGTAACCATCAGCTCCAGGTTTGGGAAAATTTCTTTAATGTTATTTTTTCCTGATTTATCAATTAATTTTTCAAAATACATCACAAGCCAAGGAGGAATCCCACTGATGAGCGTCATGTCCTCAGACATTGTTTCATTTACAATTTTATCAACCTTTGTTTCCCAATCCTCAATACAGTTTGTTTCCCATTTCGGCATTCGGTTTTTTTGAAGGTATTTTGGAACAAAGTGCGCTACAATCCCTGAAAGGCGGCCGATTTTAATTCCGTTTTTTTCTTCCAGTTCGGGGCTTCCTTGTAGAAAGATCATTTTTCCGGAAACAAAATCGGCTTTGCTGGTTTGATTGATATAATTTAGCAAAGCGCTTCTTGCGGAATGAATGTGAGAAGGCATTGATTCCCGGGTAATTGGAATGTATTTAGAGCCCGAAGTTGTTCCTGAAGTTTTGGCCATGTAAATGGGTTTATCTTTCCATACAATATCACTTTTACCCTCCAAAGCTAAATTTATATAAGGAATCAATTCTTCATAATCTCTTACCGGAACCTGTTTTTTAAAATCTTCATAGGTTTTAATTTGATCAAAATCATGATCTTTTCCGAACTGAGTATTTTTTGCAGACGAGATTAATTTATTGAAAATTTTGGTTTGAGTTTCGTGTGGCTGATGAATCCATTTTTTTTCCTTTGTTGAATTAATACGGGCAAAGATTTTGGCTAAGTTTGATTTAATCTCCATAATCAGAATACAATGTATTGCTGCGGGTCAACCGGGCTTCCGTCAATCCACAGTTCGAAATGTAAATGAGGTCCGGTAGTCAGTTCCCCGGTATTCCCAACGGCAGCAATCACTTCTCCTTTTTTCACTACATCACCCATTTTTTTATACACAGTAAGTGCGTGTTTATAAATGGAAATCATTCCTCTGGTATGTTGTATGATGGCCACATACCCCGTGTCGGGAGTCCAGTCTGTAAAAATAATAGTACCCGGCGCGACAGATTTTATGGCTTCGCCTTCTTGAGCTGCAATATCAATTGCGAGATGATTCTCTTCGGGTTCATAGCCCGATGTAACAATACCTTTTAAAGGCGTAAACAATAAATTTCCAAGCTCTCGGCTATTTGAATTGCCTTCTACACTGAATATTTCTTCTTGCTCAACTTCTTTTCTCAGTTCCAAATCTTCTTTTGTTGGTGAAAGATCGAATTTGTCAAGCTCAACTGATGTTGTAATTTGATTATTTGTCGTGTCAATATCAGGCATTGGGATTTCACCGGCTAAAATTGCCCGAAGGTTTTTTATGTATATATCATTTGATTTTGTACGGATTTCGAGATCTTCCAATTTTTCGGTTAATTGTAAAATTTCTTGTTTATCCTTTACGCTGATTTGTTTTTCTGAAGGTAAAATATAATTATGAAGAGGCGTGTACAAAAGAGTCAGAGTAGTACAGGCGATAGTGAAAAAAGTAAATAGGGCGATAATGACCAAAACATTCATTCGGTTCAACCTGACAGAAAATTGTTCTTCCTGAGACTCCTCATTCAAAATAATCAGAGTATGTTTCTGAAATAATTTCCGGATTATGTTTTTCTTTTTTCTTTCCATTTCCAAATCAATGCAAATATCTGAATTGTTTCACATCTATATACAAGATTTTTTTAAATAATACGTTTTTATTGTAGTTTTGTCGGGATAGGATAATTTATGAAAAAGCCATTACTTATATTAACCACTCTTGGATTACTTGTTTCTTGTTCAACTGAAAAAGACGGTTTTGGAAACAGGGCATTTCACAATACAACCGCTTGGTTCAATACCTTATTCAATGCTGAAGAGGCAATGGATAAAAAAATAGATGAACTTGAGACAAATTATAAAGACAATTATTCTGAAATACTGCCGGTAGACCCACGTCCGGAAATAGTGGAGGGAGATATTTTGGAACTTGCAGAAGAACAAGCAGCTAATTTTCGTCCGGGATCAAAAAATAACAATGACAATAAACTCGCCGAAGGATTTGATTTAGTTGAGCAAAAAGCTTTGAAAGCCATTGAAAATCATTCTATGCTCATAAAAGGAAAGGAGCGGAATAAAGTGATGACTCATGCCTACCTGGTTTTGGGTAAAGCACGGTATAATAAAGGAAAAGGATTTGAGGCTTTGGAAGCGCTTAATTATTTACAGAATAATTTGCCTTATCATAAAAAATACACACCTGAGGCAGAACTATATACCGCACTGGCCAATATACAAACGGGAAATACCTTTGAAGGGGAAAGAGTTTTGGAAAGACTTTATAAAGATGATGGGTACAAGAAAAAAATGCGCGAAAATATTTCCAAATATTACGCAGAAAACTTGATTAGAAATAAACAATATGAAGGTGCCATTCCACTTTTAGATGAAGCAATAGACAAATCCAAAAACAAAAAAAGGCGAGCGAGATACTATTATATTGAAGGCCAGCTTTACTCTTTACTTGGAATGCAAAATGAGGCAGGAGAGTCATTTACGAGAGTCTACAAACTCAAGCCCGGCTTTGAAATGGAGGTGAAATCCCAACTGGCAATTGCTGAAAATTTCGACCCAGAAATCAACAGTTATAATAATTATAAGGAACATTTACTGGATATTTCGAAAAAAGGAAATTACGTGTCCAGAAAAAATGAATTTTATTATGCAATCGGTGACATAGCATTGAAAGCCGGTAAAATTGATGAATCCAGGAAATACTTAAAACAAAGCTTTGAAGGAGAGCCTTCAGATCCTTACATTCGGGGAAAAGCTTATGAAACCTATGCCAATCTTGAGTTTAATGAAGGCAATTATGTCCATGCCTCTGCTTATTACGATAGTGCGTTGGCGGTAATACCCTATGACAAAGACATTGCGAGGATTACGGAACGGAATGCCTCTTTGAAAAATTTAATGGAGAAATATTACCTTGTCAAGAGAAATGACAGCATTTTGAATTTGGCCAATATGTCAAAAGAAGACCGGGAAAAATTTTTTGGTGATTATATTGCCAAACTAAAAATTGAAGATGCCAAAAAGCAAAAAGAAGCCGAACAGGAAATGGTTACATTTCAAACACAAACCAAATCAGGCGGATTTAATAATACATTTGGCAACGAGGGAGGAAATACCTTCTATTTTTACAACGTTTCACAAAAAGGATCGGGACAGTCTGAGTTCAAAAGAATTTGGGGAAATGTACGTTTGGCCGATAACTGGAGAAGTTCTGTCGGAGGAACCCTGACCCTTGAAGAAAAAGAAGCAGAAATGTTGGGGCAGGTAGATACACAAAATCCAAGACGCTATGAACTGGAGTATTATTTAGAACAAATCCCTACTCAAAGAGGAAAACTCAATAACCTCAAAATTGAAAGAGACACAACGGAACTTTCATTAGGGATTGGATATTTTGATTTGTTAAACAACGCTAAAACGGCTACCACTACACTTGAACATCTGGTTTCCACACCTCCAAAAGAAGAATCTACCACAGCCCAGGCATATTACCAATTATACAGAATTAACAACAAAGTAGAGAACACAACCAAAGCAGATGAATATAAAAATTATATTCTGACAAATTATCCAAATTCAATTTATGCCGAATATATTCTAAATCCTGAATTTGATTTTACAACACCCACCACAAAAGAAGCATTGGCATTTTATGAAGAAACTTATGACCTGTACAAAGAAGAAAAATTTGACGAGGTAAAATCAAGAACAGTAGAAGCGATTGAAAAATATCCAACTGAAATTATCATTGCCAAATTTGCATTGTTGAACGCCCTTGCAATAGGTTCAACAGAAGGTGAAGAAAATTTCAGGTCTGCTTTGGAGCTGATTACCGTGGCTTACCAAAATACAGATGAGGCCAAAAAAGCACAGGAAATTTTAGACTTATTAAATGGTAAGGTGGCTAAATCGGAAAGCCCAAAACTGGCACCCGTCGAAGAAATGACAAAAGAGAAAGAAGAGGAATTAAAACTAAAAGAAAAAGGTGGAAATGCAGGCGGAAAAGGTGTAGAAGCTAATAAAGATCAGAAAATGGAACCCAAAGCAAGTTCGCCTAAAGTTCCAAATACAAGTTCAAAAAGAGACAAGAAATAAATCTTTGTATTTTCAATATACTTTCGAACTTTTTGATGGTTAATTATAACAAATAGAAAGAGTCAGAATTAAACTCATTCCTATACATTTGCTTTTGCTGACAAATAAAATATTTACAAATTACCCTGAATATCAACCTGAAGTTTCAATAAAGCATCATTGGATGGCGCATTTTCAGCAATTGATTTGGTGATGATGTATTCCTGCAATTGTTCTGCTGTAGCATCCGAGCCTAAATCTGCTACGCATTGTCTTATAAAATTCTGTGTTGCGTTTTTGGCAGAATAAATCAATTTCCAGCTATCCGGATTTACATAAATCTGCTGGCTCAGATTATGTTCCCATTCGCCTTGAACAGTCTGAATCAAAAGAGCTTCATAATTTTTGGCAGTGGATTGTGGAGAAATTCTTCTTGTCAACCCGGTAGGTTTAATTCTTTCTAAAAATAAGGCCATTCGCTCATATGCCGCCAGGCGCTGAGGTATAATTTGCGAATTATTTATTTTTCTAACCTCAATTTCCCGCCGTAAAGTATCGGCTTTTAAAAATTTATCAATCAGCCCATAAGCAATTACCGCTACCAAAATTCCCGGCAAGAGTGCAATAATTACTGTCCACAAAGTATTTGAATCCATTTATATAATTTAATCCGGACAAAGATAGAAATCATTTTAGAACGGATTGAAAAATTATTTTTAAGGTTTGATTGCTCTCGTTTAATTCCTTATTTTTGCGGAAATTCCGAATTTATGCAAAACAATATGAGTCCCAAAGAAGCAGTACTTGAGAAAATCAAAGAAAAAGGTGGATGGGTAAACACCCATGCCCATTTAGACAGAGCTTATTCCCTTACAAAAGATACTTTTTCTTTTACCAATTCTTATCTGAAAGAAAAATGGCACCTGGTAGATGACATGAAAAGAAATTCTACTGTAGAAATCATTTACGGGCGAATGGAACGTGCCATTAATCACTTTCTGGAACAAGGTGCTCAGGCAATAGGAACGTTTATCGATGTAGATGAAGTGATTGAAGACCGAAGCATGATTGCGGCACAACGCCTTAAAGACAATTATGGAAAAGACATTGAAATCCGTTTTGCGAATCAGGTTTTGAAAGGTGTCATCGACCCGAAAGCTCGTCAATGGTTTGATATGTCGGCAGACTTTGTCGACATCATCGGCGGACTACCGGCCAAGGATTTTGGACGCGAAGACGAACATTTAGATATCTTATTAAGTACCGCCAAAGAAAAAGGTAAATTGGTGCATGTGCATGTAGATCAATTCAATACAGACGAAGAAAAAGAAACCGAACAATTGGCACGCAAAACCATTGAACATGGCATGCAGGGAAAAGTGACTGCGGTTCACTCCATTTCGGTTGCGGCACATCCGAAAAAATACAGAATGGAATTGTATAACCTAATTCGCGAAGCCGATATGCATGTAATATCCTGTCCGACTGCCTGGATTGACCATAACCGTACGGAACGCCTGGCACCAAGTCATAATTCTATGACACCGGTCGACGAAATGGTACCTGCAGGAATCAATGTCGCTTTTGGGACTGACAACATCAACGATATTTACAAACCTTTCTCAGACGGTGATTTATGGACCGAACTTCGTGTAATGCTGGAATCTTGTCATTTTTATGACGTAGAACAATTGTCCAACATTGCAACCGTAAATGGGTTGAAAGTACTGGGGATCGAAAAATAAAAATTTATATTCAGATACCATAGAGACAGATAATTATCTGTCTCTATTTGATTTTAAATAATTTAGATTATGATTCTAAATGTAAAAAACGAAACATCTAAATTGGAAGCGGTTGTCCTGGGAATTCCAAATTCCATGGGAGCTGAACCTACGTTGGAAGAAACTTATGATTCGAAATCTTATGAAAGCGTAAAACTAAACCATTACCCGAAAGAGGAAGACATAGCATTTGAAATGGGCGAATTTGAAAAAGTGCTGAAAAAGCATGGCGTTCAGGTATTCCGTCCATGGGTTTTGGAAGATTGCAACCAGGTTTTTGCCCGCGATGTGGGAATGGCTATTGACGACAAATTCATCATTGCCAACATTATTCCCGACCGCGCAGACGAACAGGAAGCTTACGAACGCATCATAAGTTCCATTGCAAAAGACAAAGTTGTCCATGTGCCGGAAACTGTACACGTAGAAGGGGGCGATGTGATTTTGTGGAATGAATTTATGTTTGTGGGTTGTT
>PJTQ01000368.1_pt1 | contig 30847 bp, 30 predicted proteins | sample 1512231 | NCBI WGS metagenome assembly PJTQ01 (sample SAMN08177688, study PRJNA422409) | Soil metagenome, whole genome shotgun sequencing project. | isolation source: Soil (3) enriched on wood chips | place: USA: Madison | collected 2015-01-15 | reverse complement strand
GCGCATGCCGCGGCTGAGCCAGGGGCCGGGATCGGCCGCCGCCGGCCACACGTCTTCGTTGACGCCGGCAAGGATCATGAGATCGGGGCTCATGAGGCGCGCCTCGAGCTCGCCCCAGATATGGATGTCGTCGCGCCGCCTCTGCGCATCGGCAATCGTGAGGCCCGCCATCAGCCCCGCCAGCACGCCGTCGAGCGTTACCGGCGCGAACGGTGCCCCGGCATCCTCGAGCCCGGCGATGTCGGCCGCCCACAGGCCGAACTCGGCCAGCCCCGGCAGGCGCGCCTCCTCGCCGATCAGCGCCTCAACGCACTTCGCCAGCGCCTCGGCGAGGAGGCGCGCATCGATCTCGGCCCGCGTCATGAGCGCGGTGAGCGGCTGCACGGCCTCGCCCAGCCGCCCGAGCAGCGCCGCGATCGCCTCGTCCGTGGTCAGCGCGACGATGCCGGCGAGGCCGGGCAGGGGGCGCTGGCCCCGCAGCGCCAGGTCGAGCGCCTCGCTCAGCCGCCCGATCTCGGCCCGGCTCGCCCCCAGCGTCACCGCGCCGTTGCGCAGCAGGGCGATGAGGTCGATCGGCGCGAACTGCGAGGCGGCGAGCGCCAGCACCTGCCGCACCAGCCGCCCCGCCGGAGAGTGGTAGAGCGGCGTTCCGGCGGGATCGTCGACGGCGATGCCGTGCCGGTCGAGTTCCATCGCGATGCGGCGCGCCAGCATCTGGTCGCGCGTCACGATCCCCACCGTCTCGCCATCGGCCAGCGCCTGCCGCGCCCGCAGCGCGATGGCGCGGGCCTCGAGGTCGGCATTGGGTGCCGCCAGCACGCTGACGCCGGCCAGCGCCGCCGCGACGTCGCCGCGTTGCGCCGGCCAGTGCCGCGTCTCGTCGGCCAGCGCCAGCGCGGTACGCACGAGCCGCGTGCGCGGCGCGTCGCCCGCCAGTTCCTCGACATCGGCGATGCCGGCGCCGAGCCCGCGCAGCAGCCTGGCGAGCCCGTACTGGGCATGGCCGTCGGTGTTGTCGTCCTCAATGATCGTCCGGTGCTGGTCCGGCGTGAGGGTCGCGTCGAGGCCGGGCAGCACCAGCGCGCCGCGCGGCAGCGCCGCGATGGCCTTGAGCAGCTCGGCCGTCGCCGGGATCGAACCGGTCGAGCCCGCCGCGATCACCGGCCGGTCGCCATGGAGCAGCGGCAGGGTCGCCGCCTGCCGGCGCAGCCGCTCGTTGCGCGCCACCGCCGCGTCGGTCCGCCCGCGCCCGGCAAGGATCGCCGGCCAGGCCTTGAGCACGATGTCGAGGAAATCGAGGATCTCCTGCCAGTTGCCGGCAAGGTCGGCGGGCACGAGGCTCTCCAGCGCCGAGGCCGGCACCCCCTCGATGGCGAGGTCGTCGATCAGTTCGCCCAGCGACTCCGCCAGCGCCAGGATTTCGGGCGCGTTGGGCGGCGTCGCAAAGCCGCCGGCGCCGAGCGCGAACTGCCGCACGAGGCGCGACAGCGTCAGCCGTCGTTCCAGCCGGCCCGCCTCGGGCGGCGCGACCGGCGCGTCGAGCGGCGGCAGGAACGGCTCCTCCTCGGGCGCCTCGCCGCCCAGTGCGCGGATGTCGGGCAGCAGCGCCGCGCCGCCCAGCCGCGCGGCGAACAGCTCGGCCAGCACCAGCCGGGCGCGTCGCGTCGGCAGCAGGATGGTGACGTCCGCCAGCCCGAACGGGCCGCCGAGGTCCCAGCCGGCGAGCAGCGTGCCGTCGAGCACGCGGTCGGCGAGCAGCGGCAGGAACGGCGCGTGCGGCGCGATCGTATAGAGGCCGCGCCGGCTCATCGGCCGAGCTCCGCCAGCCGCCCCTGCCCGTCGGCGGGAATGGCGAGGTGAACCGTCAGCGCCGCGCGCTCGGCCAGCTCGGGCGCGCGCTCCGGCCATTCGACGAGAACGATCGCCTCGGCGCTGTCGAACAGGCCGAGCTCGTCGATCTCGCGCGCGTCCTGCAGCCGGTAGAGATCGGCATGGAGCAGCGGCCCGCCCGCCAGCTCATAGGGTTGCACCAGCGCGAAGCTGGGCGAGGGCACCTCGAGCGCCGGATCGTCGGCGAGCGTGCGGATGATGGCGCGCGCCAGCGCCGTCTTGCCGGCCCCCAGCCCGCCGGCGAGCAGGACGAGGTCGCCCGGCCTCAGCGTGGCAGCGAGACGGCCGCCGAGCGCCGCGGTGGCGGCGTCGTCGGCAAGGAAGATGCGGTCGGGGTCCATTGCCGAATCGGTAGCACCCATCGCGGCCCGAGACGAGCTATTCGGCCGCCGTCGTGCTGAGCGCCGTGCTCAGCGGCAGGCTCACCACGACGCGGCTGCCGCGCGGCTCGCGCCGCTCGACGCTGATCGTGCCCGCATGCAGGTGCACGAAGGAGCGCACGATGGCGAGGCCCAGCCCCGCCCCGCGCTGGCGTGCCGAACTGCCCGCCGCATCGCCGCGGTTGTTGAGCGCGGCGCGCATCTGTTCGCTGGTCTGGGCGCCCTCGTCCTCGACGGTGAAGATCATCCGCCCGCCGCGTGCCACCACCCCCAGCGACACCTTGCCGCCCGGCTCGGAAAAGCGCGCCGCCGTCGACAGCAGATTGTAGAGCACCTGCACGATGCGCGTGCCGTCGGCGAACAGCGGCGGCAGCGGTTCGGGAATCGTGATCTCGATGTTGAGCGGACTGTCGCCGTCGATGCTGGGGAAGGTCGCCGCGAGCCCGGCGCGCGCCTTCTCGATCAGCGCCGGCACGTCCTGCGGCTCGGGCTGCATCTCGGCGATGCCGGCATCGACGGTGGCGAGATCGAGGATGTTGTCGATCAATACGCCCAGCGTCACGCTCGAGGCGCGGATATAGTCGGTATAGGCCTGCTGGCGTTCGTTGAGCGGGCCGGCCGTCTCCGAGGCCAGCAGCTCGGCAAAGCCGATGATGTTGGTGAGCGGCGAGCGCAGCTCGTAGCTGACGTTCTGCACGAACGCATCCTTCAGCCGGTCGGCGGTGATCAGCGCCTCGTTCCGCTCCTTGAGCAAATTCTGGTAGTTGGCGCTCTCGGTCACGTCGACGAAGGTCATCATCGTCTGCCCGTCGGGCAGCCGCGTGATCGCGTAGTCGAGCATGCGCCCGTCGGCGCGGGTGATGCGGCCCTTCTCGTCGGTGCGCGTCGGGTTGAGGTCGACGATGCCGCGCTTGAGCTCGCGCCACAGGCGCGCCCCGTCCTCGGGCAGGACCTGGCTCACCGCCTCGACGACCTCGTCGATATGCGGGCCGGCATCCAGCAGGTTGGTCGGCAGCTTCCACAGGCTCGACAGCCGCGGGTTGGCCAGCGTCAACCGCCCGTTGGTGCCGAACACCGCGACGCCCTCGTTGAGCGCGTTGAGCGTCGAGCGCTGCACGTCGAGCTGCGTGCGGTGCTGGCTCTTGAGCTTGAGCTGGTCGGTGATGTCCTCGAAGACGTAGATGACGCCGCCCTTGGGGCCGGCCGGCGCCGCGATGACCTGCACCGTGCGCCCGTCCGGCAGGTGCCACGGCTCGCTCTCGCGCGGCGCCTTGAGGCTATACGATTGCAGGTGCCGGGCGCGCCAGGCCTGGTAGTCGGGTTCGGCCGGCAGCATGCCGTTGGTGCGCAGCCGGTCGAGGATGGCGCGCTCGTCCGTTCCCGGCTTCAGCCAGTTCGGGTCGAGCCGCCACAGCGCCGCATAGGCGCGGTTGCACTGCACCAGCTCGCGGCCGGCATTGAAGATGGCGACGGGCGTCGCCAGCGCATCGATGATGGCCCCCAGATGGGCGAGCCCGTCGGCGGCGGGCGGCGGCGGAGCCTTGAGCGCCGCCCGCGGCCGCAGATAGGCGGCCTGGCCGTCGGGCAGCGCGAACTCGACCAGCTCGAGCCCGGCCGCCGCGGCGATGTCGTGCGGCGTTCCCGCCTTGCCGCCGGCCAGTGCCGTATAGGCGGCGTTGGCGAAGGCGATGCCGCGGCCGGCGCCGTAGAGCACTGCGGGGTCGGGCAGGCCGGCGACGATCCGCTCCGCCGTCTCCTCGCGCCTGCCGGGCGGACCGGCCGGCGGCGTCAGCGCCGGACGGATGCGTAGCGCCGCCCCGGTGCCCAGCGGCCAGCCGCTGGCCCGCATCGGCCGACCGTCGCGCGCCGTGAGCGCCAGATCGAAGCTCTGCCCGCCGGCCCGCAGCGCAGCCACGCGCTCGGCCATCGCTGCGGCCTCGGCCGTGTCGAGCCAGCTCGCGAAGTCGAGCACCGCCTCGATACGCCGCCCCGCCGGCAGCACGGCGGCGGCCGGACCGAGGAAGGTCGGCGCCGCCTTGCCCGACCACAGCACGGTGATCTCGCCGGTGCCCGACAGCAGCGCCTCGTAATCGTCGACAAGGGCCCTCAGCCCAGCGATCTGGTCGGCGGCGCGCCGCTGCGCCCGCTTGCCGTCGCGCACGATGCTGCGCACCACGGTGACCGCCAGCAGTGCGAAGGCGCCGGCGCCGAGCGCCACGGCGAGCGGCACCGTGCCCATCAGGCTCGCCGTGCTGAAGCCCTGGGCCAGGGCGGGTGCGGCCGCGAGAAGCGTCAGGCCAGACGCACAGCAAAGTGCGAATCCCAACCGTCTCCGGAAACCACCCGGCCGCATGCATCACCCCGAGGACTTTGAAAACCCGCCAACTGCCCTGCTTGCCGTGAAGCAGGCACATGAACCGCCGGAAACGCTGGCGTGTCGGGACCGATCCGCAAGAGCCCGGCTGGGCGACGCGGGGGGTCCGAATCAGGCAACCATACCGAGCAGTGGATTCACGCAAAAGAGTCCTTGTGCGTGTGCATAGCGGGCAAATCGGCCCGCGCGGGGATTGACCGCGGACCGAACAGTGAACAAGCGGGCCCGCCCGGCCCGCGTCCGCGCGCCGGAAAGGCCGTCAGTAGCGGTAGTGCTCGGGCTTGAACGGGCCGTGCTGGGGCACCCCGATATAATCGGCCTGCACCTTGGTCAGCGTCGTCAGCCTGGCGCCGAGCTTGGCCAGATGCAGCTCGGCCACCTTCTCGTCGAGCCGCTTGGGCAGCACATGGACCCGCGGCTCGAGGCTCTTGCCGTTGGTCCACAGCTCGATCTGCGCCAGCGTCTGGTTGGAGAAGGACGCCGACATGACGAAGCTCGGATGGCCGGTGGCGTTGCCGAGATTGACCAGCCGGCCCTCCGACAGCAGCACAATGCGCCTGCCCGAGCTCAGCTCCACGATGTCGACCTGCGGCTTGACGTTGGTCCACTTGTAGTTCCTGAGGCCGGCCACATCGATCTCGTTGTCGAAATGGCCGATATTGCACACGATCGCCATGTCCTTCATCTGGCGCATGGCATCGACGGTGATGATATCCTTGTTGCCGGTTGCCGACACGACGATGTCGGCGCGCGGCGCGGCCTCCTCGAGCGTCACCACCTCGAAGCCGTCCATCGCCGCCTGCAGCGCGCAGATGGGGTCGACCTCGGTCACCAGCACGCGGGCGCCGGCGCCCTGCAGCGAGGCGGCCGAGCCCTTGCCCACATCGCCATAGCCGCACACGATCGCCACCTTGCCGGCCAGCATCACGTCGGTGCCGCGCCGGATGGCGTCGACCAGCGATTCGCGCGTGCCGTACTTGTTGTCGAATTTCGACTTGGTGACGCTGTCGTTGACGTTGATGGCGGGGAAGGGCAGTTCGCCCCGCTCATGCAGCTGGTAGAGCCGCATCACGCCGGTGGTCGTCTCCTCCGACACGCCGCGGATATTGGCGCGGATCTTCGAATAGAAATTTGGGTCCCTGGCGAGGCGCGCCCTGATGGTGGCAAAGAAGATTTCCTCTTCCTCGTTGCCGGGCCTGTCGAGCAGCGCCGGCTCGGTCTCGGCCCTGGCGCCGGTCAGCACCAGCATGGTGGCGTCGCCGCCATCGTCGAGGATCATGTTGGGCGTCAGCCCGCCCGGCCAGTCCATCATCCTGTCGGTGAAGGCCCAGTACTCCTCGAGCGTCTCGCCCTTGTGGGCGAAGACGGGGATGCCCGCCGCGGCGATGGCCGCGGCCGCATGGTCCTGGGTCGAAAAGATGTTGCAGCTGACCCAGCGCACCTCGGCGCCGAGCGCCACCAGCGTCTCGATCAGGACCGCCGTCTGGATCGTCATGTGCAGCGAGCCGGCGATGCGCGCGCCCTTGAGCGGCTGGCTGCCGGCATATTCCTCGCGGATCGCCATCAGCCCCGGCATCTCGATCTCGGCCATGCCGATCTCGGTGCGGCCATAGGCGGCGAGCGAAATGTCCTTGATGGCGTAATCGGCCATGAGCGGGGTCTCCGGAAGCGCTGTCTGGGCGCCTTATAAAGGCCCCGCCGCCCTACGGCAACCGGACATAAAGAAAGCTTTATGTGTTGTGGCGCGGGGCCGGGGGCCGCGTTGGAGCCTCGGGAATGTCGCGGCCTACGTCGCCGCGGCGCCCTCGCTGTCCTCGTCGAAGCCGCTCTCGACCAGGGTGGTGATGGCATCGAGCGCCTCGCGGGCCTGCCGGCCCATGGCCTGCACGAGGATAGTCGAGCCCGGCCCGGCGCCCAGCATCATCAGGCCCATGATGGAGTCGCCGTTGACGGTCGTACCCTCGCGCGTCACCGTCACCTCGGCGTCGAAGCACTCGGCGATGCGCACGAAGCGCGCCGAGGCCCGCGCGTGGAGCCCCTTGCGGTTGACGATGGTCATCTGCTGCGCCAGCGCCCGGCCGGCATTCGCCGCTGCAGTCATGGCCCGCATCTTATGCGCCGGCGCCTCAGGCGCCAAGCGACTCGCTGGCAACGTTGATGTATTTGCGCCCGGCCTCGGCGGCCAGCGTCACCGCCGGCTTGAGTTCGAGCTCGCCGCGCACCCGGGCGAGCTTCACCAGCATCGGCAGGTTCATGCCGGCGATGACCTCGGCGCCCACGGTCTTCATCACCGAGATGGCGAGATTGGAGGGCGTGCCGCCGAACATGTCGGTGAGGATGACGACGCCCTTGCCGCTGTCGGCCCGGCCCACCGCCGCGATGATGTCCTCGCGGCGCGCCTCGACATCGTCGTCGGGGCCGATGCAGATGGTCTCCACCTGCTCCTGCGGGCCCACGATGTGTTCGAGGGCGGATTTGAACTCGACGGCGAGCGCACTATGCGTCACCAGCACAAGACCGATCATGACAATCCCCTGACGGCCCCGGACCCCTGCGGCGCGAGCCCGAGTCTCGCCATATGGACGGGGGGTTTCAAGGGGTTTTTTTGCCGCGTGCCGGCGCCGGCCCCAAAGCCCGCAGCGCCTCGCGGATCAGCAGCAGCTGGTGGCGGCTGTCCACCACCCCGGCGCGCGGCACCGGGCAGCGGGCGACGACGATCCCGTCGAGCGTCGTCGCGAGCGCATCCTCCTCCACCATGCGCTCCAGCCGCTCGACGAGATCGACGACGAGATGCAGCCGCGCCCGCGCCACGAACGGGCGGCTGACGATGCCGCGCCCGCGCAGCTCGACCAGCCCCTCGATGGCCTTGGGCGCGTGCATGACGAGCCCGTCGTCCGTCGCCTCGATCTCGATGCGGTCGTCGGAGACGATCTTGCCGCCGAACTCGTCGATGAGCGCGAGCGCCAGCAGCGACTTGCCGGCCCCGCTCGGCCCGCGCAGGATGAGCCCGGTCTCGCCGAGCACCAGTCCGGTGGCGTGGATGTTGGTCCGTCCCATTACTTCCTTGGCCGCGGCCCCCGCTCGAGCGCGGCGCGCGGCAGCGTCACGGTGAACATCGCGCCCGACCTGTCGGTGCGGTTGGCCGCGCCGATCGTGCCGCGATGCGCCTCGATGATCTGCCGCGAGATGGCCAGCCCGAGCCCCGAATGATCGCCGAAATGCTCGCCATCCGGCCGGTCGGTGTAGAAGCGCTGGAAGATGCGCGTCACGTCGCCGCGTATCCCCGGTCCCTCGTCGGTGACGGTGATCGCGATGCGCTCCTCTTCGGTACGGATCGCCACCGTCACCGTGCCGCCCGGCGGCGAAAAGCTCACGGCGTTGTCGACGAGATTGCTCAGCACCTGTGCCAGCCGGCTGTCATGGCCGAGCGCCGTGGCCGCATGGCGGCCCTCGCGCGGCGCGAGCACGACGTCCACCTCGCGCGACGCCGCCAGGTCGCGCTGGATGCCGACCATGGCCTCGGCCAGCTTTTCGAGATCCACCGGCTCGGCGCTCTCGCGCGCCAGCTCGGCGTCGAGCCGGCTGGCATTGGAGATGTCCGAGATCAGCCGGTCGAGCCGGCGCACATCGTGCTGGATGATGGCGTTGAGCCGCTCGCGGTCCTCGGCGCGCTTGGCCCGCGGCAGCGTCTCCACCGCCGAGCGCAGCGACGTCAGCGGGTTCTTGAGCTCATGCGCGACGTCGGCGGCGAACCGCTCGATCGCCTCGATGCGGTTGTAGAGCGCCGAGGTCATCGAGCGCAGCGCGCGGCTCAGATGCCCGACCTCGTCGGTCCTGTAGGTGAAGTCGGGGATCTCGGCGCGCGAGGAGATCGATGTCTGCACCTTCTCGGCCGCCTCCGACAGCCGCCGCAGCGGCCCGGCAATGGTGCCCGCCAGCAGCAGCGAGAGCAGGATCGTCACCGTCGCCGCGACCAGCGCGATGCGCAGCACGCCCCAGCGCTCGGTGGCGACGATCGAATCGATCTCGCCCGGCTGCGTCGACAGCAGCAGCACGCCCACCGTGGCGCGCACGCGCTGCACCGGCACGGCCACCGAGATGACGAGCTGGTGGTCGGCGTCGACCCGCACCACATCGGCCGGCGCGCCGTTGAGCGCCGCCGCCACCTCCGGATAGCGCCGGCCTTCGCTGGCGCCGAATTCCTGATAGGGCGGGAAATCGTCGCCCGGCACCCACGACATCAGCGTCGTCCACCAGTCGCCGCGCGCATCGGCCGCCGCCGGGCGGCGGATCACCTCGCCGCGCGAATAGAGCGCCGCCGAATCGAGGATCATGAAACCCGACTGATCGTAGATGCGCGCCCGCGTGCGCGTCGGCGTCACGAGGTTGCGCAGCAGCGGCGCCACCCGCTCGGGATTGATCGGAAATTCGAGATTGGGATCGAAATAGCTCAGCGACGAGGCCGGTCCCGCCTTGAGCTGCAGCAGCCGCTCGGGATCCACCTGGATCACGTCGCTGTCGACCGTCGCCGAGGCGGCGATGGCCGCCGCGATGATCTCGCCCTGTACCCGCAGCGACTGCACGCGGGCATCGATGAGGCCCGCGCGCCACTGGTTGAGGTAGAGGATGCCGGTGACCAGCACCGCCAGCGCCACGAGATTGAGCGTGATGATGCGCCGGGTGAGGCTCGAGAACACCGTCAGCGCCAGCCCGCGCTGGATGGCGGCGATCACCCGCCCGGCCTCGAGCCGGATGATCTCCCAGACCCGCGACGGCGTCGCCTGGCGCCGCCGCGCGCTCACCTCCTGCTTGCGCAGGCCCGGCACCTCCTGCCCGGTGACCGCCATCGGACCCTATTGTTCCTTGAAGCGATAGCCGACACCGTAGAGGGTTTCGATCATCTCGAAATCGTCGTCGACCGCCTTGAACTTCTTGCGCAGCCGCTTGATGTGGCTGTCGATGGTGCGGTCGTCGACATAGACCTGGTCGTCATAGGCGGCGTCCATCAGCGCGTTGCGCGACTTGACGACGCCGGGCCGCAGCGCCAGCGCCTGCAGGATGAGGAACTCGGTCACCGTCAGCGTCACCCGCTGGCCCTTCCAGGTGCAGGTGTGACGCTCTTCGTCCATCACCAGATTGCCGCGCTCGATCAGCGCCTTGCCCGGCTGCTGCTCGGTGCCCGCGCCGGACCCGTTGCCCTCGCGCGGCGCCGAGCGCCGCAGGATGGATTTGACGCGCTCGACCAGAAGGCGCTGGCTGAACGGCTTCTTGATGAAGTCGTCGGCGCCCATCTTGAGGCCGAACAGCTCGTCGATCTCCTCGTCCTTGCTGGTGAGGAAGATCACCGGCAGGTCGGATTTCTGGCGCAGGCGGCGCAGCAGCTCCATGCCGTCCATGCGCGGCATCTTGATGTCGAGGATGGCGAGGTCGGGCCGGTCCGAGGTGAGGCCCTCGAGCCCCGAGGCGCCATCGGTATAGGTGGAGACGTTGTAGCCCTCCGCTTCGAGTGTCAGCGACACCGAAGTGAGGATGTTGCGGTCGTCGTCAACCAGGGCGATCTTAGGCATCCAGGTCCCTTTCTTTGGTCAGATGGGCAGATCGGCCGGGCCTGCCAAATGTGGCGGGAACGAGATTGCCACAATTGCGCATAAAGTAAGGCGCCCAACCGCTATATACTAGACGGCCCGCAACCGCCATTCCTTGGGCGCGAACCCCCCGATTCCTAGAACTTCCGTCCTACGACCGATTGCCCTCTGTCCCGGCGGCGGCGCCATCTCCTAAGGGTGCCGCTGCCTGTTGTTCAATCGGTAGAGGGCGAAATGGCTGAAACTGGGGTTCTGTTGCGACGGCTGCAAGGCATTGCGGATCTGCGCCATGGCGGCAATCGGGCGCAACTCGTCACCGCCGCGCTGGCGGCGGACGAGGGGACGCTCGCCGCTTCCGGCGCACTGACGGTGTCGACCGGCATCCATACGGGCCGCTCGCCCAAGGACAAGTACATCGTGCGCGACGCGCTCACCGATACCAATGTGTGGTGGGACAATGCCGGCGCCATGACACCGGCCGCCTTCGATCGCCTGCTCGAGGACATGCTGGCCCACGCCGCGGGGCGCGCGCTCTATCACGAACAATTGTCCGCCGGCGCCGATGAGGGCTTCCGCATGGCCGTCGATGTCGTGACCGAAACCGCCTGGCACGCGCTCTTCATCCGCAACCTGCTGATCCGCGAGCGCCAGGGCGGCGAGCAGCTCGCCGCCACCATCCTGCACCTGCCGAGCTTCAAGGCCGATCCGCGCCGTCACGAGACGCGTAGCGAGACCGTCATCGCGCTCGACATGTCGCGGAACATCGTTCTTGTCGGCGGCAGCGCCTATGCCGGCGAGATCAAGAAATCGGTGTTCTCGCTCATCAACTTCCACGCCCCGCTCAACGACATCTTCCCCATGCACTGCTCCGCCAATGTCGGCGCCAACGGGGACACCGCGCTGTTCTTCGGGCTGAGCGGCACCGGCAAGACGACGCTGAGCTCCGATCCGGCGCGCCCGCTCATCGGCGACGACGAGCATCTGTGGAGCGACAACGGCGTCGCCAATATCGAGGGCGGCTGCTACGCCAAAACGGCCCGGCTCAGCGCCGCCGCCGAACCCGAGATCTTCGCCGCCGCGCAAAGCTTCGGCACCGTGCTCGAAAACGTCGTCCTCGACGCGGCGACCGCCGTGCCTGACTTCGACGATCTGTCGCTGACCGAGAACACGCGCGCCGCCTATCCGCTCGACATCCTCGGCGCCGTCGCACCGGGCGGCACGGGCCCGACGCCGCGTACGGTGGTCTTTCTCACCGCCGACGCCTTCGGCGTGCTGCCGCCCATCGCGCGGCTGACGCGCGAGCAGGCCGTGCACCACTTCCTTTCGGGCTATACCGCCAAGGTCGCCGGCACCGAGCGTGGCGTCACCGAGCCCTCGGCCACCTTCTCGGCCTGCTTCGGGGCGCCCTTCATGTCGCATCATCCCCAGGTCTATGGCGACCTGTTCGCCAGCCGGCTGGCGGCGAGCGGGGCGACGGTGTGGCTCATCAATACGGGCTGGATCGGCGGCGCCTACGGCGTCGGGCGGCGCATCGACATCGCCGCGACCCGCCGGCTCGTGGCGGCGGCGCTGTCGGGCGAACTCGCCGACGCGCAGATGCGGCGCGACGCCAATTTCGACTTCGAGGTGCCCCTCGCCGTCGAAGGCCTGCCGCCCGGCCTGCTCGATCCGCGCGCCAACTGGTCCGACCCCGCCGCCTATGACGCGGCGGCCCGGAGCCTCGCGCGCATGTTCGAAGCCAATCTCAGGAAGCTCGACCGCCTCGCGGCTGCCGCGGCCGAATAGGCCCGCTCAGTTCGCCGCGTAAAAGACGTGGGCGCCGATGGCGGCCACGCGCTGGAACTTGTTCGACCAGCTCGGGCTCACCGCGGTGGTGTGATAATAGAGCGCCGAGTTCGGAATGACGCCCGGCCTGTCGCCGCGCTGGAACTCGTGATAGGCGGCCTGCGCCATCTTCACCGCCCGGTTCCAGGCGCCGCGCTCGGTGCCGAAATCGGAGCGCCCGTCGCACGCGAAGGTGAACTGGCACTTGTAGAGGCCCTGGTCGGCATTCTGGAACACGACGCCGCAGATCGTCTTGGGGAACTGCTTGCTCATGGCGCGGTTGATGATCACGTTGGCCACTGCCCACTGGCCCGCTTCGCTCTCGCCGCGCGCCTCGTGATAGATGGCCTGCGTCAGGCAGAGCTGCTCGTCCTTGCTGAGCTTCACCTTGCGCGCCGTCGGCACGAACTTCTTCTCCGCGTAGCTTGCCAGCATATCGGGGTTGAGCGCCGGCTGCGCCATCGAATCGATGGCTGCCAGAGCGTGGTTGGTGCCCCGCGTCCTGTCGATATAGCTGAGCAACACGGTCTCGGTGAGCGCCGCCGGCGCCACGTCGAAGCCGTCGAACTGCCGGAGTTCCTGTTGGCGCGTCACATAGGCGGCCAGCAATTCGTTGGTGAGGGCCGGCGAGTCGGCCGAAAAGCCCGGCCGCAGCGTCACTGGCGGGGGCGCGAGGCGGGCCGCCGCGAGCTGCGGCGTCAGTTCGGCAGGTGTGATGTAGGCGACGGTGAGGTCTTGGGCCGAGGCCGGAGTCGACACGACAGCGCCCATGAGCGCCCCGGCGCCCACGGCAATCGCAGTCAACAGCGCGCGAGGCAGCGCCTTAGCCCTCAATCCCCCGTCCTTCCCCCGGACCCGCCCCCCAAAGGCAGCCCCAGTCTTGTCGTATGCGGACCGCACCCTAGACGAGCTGGTCCGCGGAGGGAACCCGAATTTACCTGGATTTAACCATAGTCGTTAGGATCCTAAACTGAGGTTAACGGCTCCTCCGGCTACGGGAAAGCGCTGAGTTCCCCGGCACTTGCGCGTGGTGAGCACCGACTTGCCCGCAACCGGAACAGTTAATTCAAATTGTTCCGGTTGCCCTGTTGCAACAATGGCGGCGCAGGGGCGCCCCGTGGTATGTTGAGACGCCAGTGGCCGTGATCGCGGCCATCCCGCCACTGGAGTCCCGCAATGCCCGACCTCTTCACCGCCACGGCGCCGGACGGCACGCGCCTGCCCGTCATCGACGTCACCAACCCCGCCTTCGCCGTACCCGACACCGACGCCGAGATCGCCGCGCTCGGCGTCGCGGCCCTGCACGAGGAGGCGCGGCGCGGTCCGCTCCAGCGTCTCGTCCTGCGGCTCATGCTGCGGCGGCTGGCGCGCGCCTCGCGGCTGGTCGGCGCGCTGCAGGCCGCCCGCTCCGGCTTTCTGGGCGGCCTCGCCACCTATGTGATGAAGCTCGGCCCCGACAATCTCGTGCCGCCCTACGATACCGAGATCGACCGGCAGGTGCTGCGCAGCCCGCAGGCCACCTCGATGCGCATCCGCCTGCACCAGGTGGCGCATCTGCTGGCCGAGGCGCTGGCGCCGGCGCTCGCCGCGGCGCCCGGTGCGCCGCTCCATATCGTCGAGATCGCCGGCGGTCCCTCGGCCGATGCCCTCAATGCGCTGCTGCTGCTCGAGCGAGAGGGGCGGCTCGCCGGCCGCCGCGTGCGGATCGACATCTACGACGTCGATGCCGACGGGCCGGCCTTCGCCGCGAGCCTGCTGGAGGCGCTGCACGCGGGGCCGCTGCGCGGCCGCGACATCGCCACGACCCATGTGCCGGGCAACTGGGCCGACACGGCGCGGCTCGCCGCCCTGCTGGACGGCATTCCCGCCGAGGCGGTGATCGCCGCGACCTCCGAGGGCGGCCTGTTCGAATATGGCAGCGACGCCGATATCGCCGGCGTGCTCGGCACCCTCGCGCCGCGCGTCGGCATCGTCACCGGCTCGGTGACCCGCGACGATCGGCTCAACCGCCTGCTGGGGCGCATGAACACCGTCCGGCTCGTGCCACGCGGCCTCGCGCGCTTCGGAGCGCTGATCGCGCCCTCGGGCTATGGTGTCGTCCGCTCGCGGCCGAGCCCGCTCTCCGATCAGGTGGTGCTGGCGAAATCCTGAGCCAGGGCGGCGGTGCGCACCTCGTCGAGGCTTGCCATCACCGCCGCGCACAGCGCCCGCACCTCGTCGGAGGGCGGCACCAGATCGGGCACCATCACCGTCTGCATGCCGGCCGCGTGGGCGGCGCGCACGCCCGCATGCGAATCCTCGATGGCAAGGCAGCTGCCGGGGGCGACCTGCAGCCGTCCCGCCGCGGTGAGATAGGGTTCGGGGTGCGGCTTGGGATGCAGCACGTCTTCGCGCGTCACCACCGCCGCGAACATGTCGAGCAGCCCGGCCATGCCCAGATGGCCGAGCGCATGCGGCGCGCGCGACGAGGTCGCCACCGCCATCGGGATGCGCTGCGCCCCCAGCATGTCGAGCATTTCGCGGGCGCCGGGCTTGACCGGCACGGCCTCGCCCATGCGCCCCGCCATCAGCCGCCGGCACTCGGCGTCGAACAGTTCGTAGGGAAAGCTCACGCCATAGGCCTCGATCAGCAGGCGGTTGCTCGCCTCGTGGCTGGCGCCGACCATGCTGTTATGCACGTCCTCGCGCATCTCGAAGCCGAGCGTGCGGCTCACGTCCCAGACAATTTCCTTGAACACGAGCTCGGTGTCGAGCAGCGTGCCGTCGAGGTCGAAGATCACGGCGGAGAAAGGCTTGAGAGCGGTCATGGCCGCCATGTAGTGCGATTTGCCCCGCGCCGCCACCTCGGCGGGCGCGCTACGGGGCGACGAGCGTGATCGGCAGCTCGAACCGCGTCTCCTCGCCATCGGTCCTGTCGTGCAGCACATAGGCCAGCCGGTAGGCGCCGGGCTCGAACGCCGTCAGCGTCGCCTCGAGCGTCAGATAGGTCTCGAGCAGCTTGTCGCGGCTGCGGATGTCGGCGCTGAGGAACTTCGCCTGGCTGGCGATCGTCGTGCCGTCGGCATCGAGCAGGTTGAGGTCGGCGTCGAGCAGCCGGCTCCATGTACCGTCGCCATTGTCGCGCCAGCCATAGCCCAGCACCTCGACATAGACGTGGATCGGCTCGCCGATGCGCACGATCCGCCCCTCGAGCGGCGTGTAATTGCCGAAACCGGTGGCGGGGGCGGCGGTGAGCGTCGCATTGCGCGCGCTGAGCGGCAGATCCGCCCATACCGCCAGGAGACCCTCGCGGACCGCGTCATAGGTCGACAGACTCGCCTGGGCGAACGCCGCCCCGGGCGCGAACAGAGCGGCGGCAATGACCGCGACGACGAGACGTCTCATCGCATTGTCCCTCCTGGATGCCGCCCTCCCTTGTAGGACGCGCGGGCCGCTCAGAACAAGATCGCCAGCCCCATCAGCGCCAGAACGAGGATGATGACGATGCCGACAAGCATCAGCCCGAAGATGAGCTTGGCCGCCGTGGCGGCGCCGGCGGCGATGCCGGTGAAGCCCATCGCGCCCGCGATCACGGCGACGACGATGAGCACGATGAGCAGTTGCAGCATGGCTTCGGCTCCCGGGTTGGTCCGAAGCGCAACGTGCGGGCCGGCCCGCGGTTGCGAAAACGGGCACGCCGCGGCGTGCCCGTCCCCATGGCGGCGTGGCGCGCGCCACTCAGCCGGCGACGAACAGCTCGCGCGAATAGTCGACGAGATAGTCGGCCCCGGTCTCGGTCACGACCAGCGTGTCCTCGATCTGCAGCCCGCCCCAGCCCAGCACATAGAGGGGCGCCTCGATATTGATGACCATGCCCGCCTCGATGCGCGTGTCGTCGCCATGCGCGATGGCGGGGAAGTCGTAGATTTCCCGGCCGATGCCGTGGCCATAGGCCGGCCGCGAATAATCGGGCATCCCGGCTTCGCGCACGGTCCCTTCGAGGATGCCGGCAATCTCCGACGCCGTGACGCCCGGACGCAGGTGCCCGACCGCCGCCTGCTGGCCGGCGAGCAGGGCGTCGTAGCGCCGCGCGACCTCGGGGTCGGGCGCCCCGATGGTGCCGGAGCGGCCCCAGTCGGTCCAGTAGCCCTCATAGACGCCGCCATGGTCGAACTTGATGATGTCGCCCACCTCGTTGGGCCGTGCGCTCGGCTGCGCGAAGGCCCAGATCGCCTTGGGGCCGACGCCGGCGGTGATGTTGCGCGCATGCAGGTTGTGCCGCGCCATGCCCATGCGCAGCGCCTCATAGGCCTCGCTCTGCGGTCGCCCGACCTTGATCGCGGCGATCGCGTCGGTCATCGCGTCGACGGTGATGCGCAGCGCCCGGCGCATGGTCTCGATCTCCGTCGGCGTCTTGACCTTGCGGATCTCGCGGAACCGCTCATGCGCCTCGACGAGCTCGATCTGCGGCAGCTTCTGTTCGAGCGTGGCGAAATCGGCGCGCGACAGCATGCGCTCGTCGACGCCGATGCGGCGCGCGCCAGCGAGGCCGAGATCGCCGACCAGCGCCGCCAGCGCGTCGAAGGGGTCGGCGAGGCTCGGTGGCACGCGCAGCTCGACGAGGCGCCTCTCCTCGTCGGTCAGCGTATCCTCCGAAGCCATCGCATAGCTGTAGTCGCCATAGGAGCGGATGACCTCGACGGCGCTGCCGGCCTGCGCGGCGTGCTGCAGGTGGATGCGCGGCACCAGCATGCCGACCGGCGCCGCCTCGGCGGCGGGCAGGACCGCCCAATAGCGCGACAGCCAGTTCTGGCGCAGCCTGTCGACCTCCTGCAGGCCGCTGAGATAGGCGAAATTCTCTGTTGTCGTTGCAATGATGGCATCGAGTCCGTGCTCTGCCATCACTGCCCTGGCGCGGGCGCGGTTCACGTCGGTTCTCCTCGGTTGGTCACGATCTCGTGGGGTGGGCGGCGCTAGAGCGAAAGCTGCTTGAGCATCGTCTCGGACACGCGCTGCAGGGTGTTCGTGGCTTCCTGCGTCAGCAGCTGCAAAAGCCGCTCCTCGTCGCGGGCGCGGCAGGCCGACACGATGCGCAGATGCTCTTCCTTGATGTCGTTGGCGGTGAGCGTGATGAGCCCGATGCGGAAGATCCGCTCGCTCGCCTCGAGGATCTGCGCCACCATGCGGATGAGCTGGTCGTTATGCGTCAGCCCGGCCAGCGCCACGTGGAAATCGCGGTTGAGGTGCACCAGCGCCACCGGGTCGTCGCCGATCTCCAGCGGCTGGAGCGCCAGCCGCTGGAGATCGTCGAGTCCGGCATCGAGCGCGGCGGCGTCGCCGCCGAGGTAGATCCGCGCGCAGGCGCATTCGAGTGCCGCCCGGGCCTCGCACAGATTGCGGATTTCGGTGAAGTCCAGCCCCTGCACGACCTGCCGGCGCGACGATTCGCGCACCACGAGGCCCTCCTGGCGCAGCCGGTTCAGCGCGTCGCGCACCGGCGTCGGGCTGCACTTGTATTCGCGCGCCAGCGTCAGCTCCGACACCGGCGTGCCCGGTGCCAGCTCGCACGACAGGATGCGCGCCCGCAACGCTTCGTAAACTTCGGCCCATTTGGCGACGGCTGCTCCGTCGCTGTGCTCATCCATCCGCACCTGGCTCAAACCTCGCCTTCTTGACAACGCTGTCGCGATCACTACAGTGATCACTATAGCAACCGTAGATGATGGAGGATCAAGGGTCAAGATGGGAGCTAAGTCATTCATACCAAAAATGAAATCGGTGGTGGCCGTGCCGCTCGCCACGCTCTTTCTGGCGGCGGGCGGCACCAGTGTCGCGACCGCCGTGGAGCTCGTTCAGCCGGGCACGCTGCAGATCGTCACGACCGGCAATGCGCCCCCGCTGAGCCTCACGCAGCCTGACGGCACGCTGAGCGGCTTCGACGTCGAGCTGTGCCGCGAGATCGCCAGCCGTCTCGAGCTCGAGCCCGTCGTCTCGCGGCTCGAATTCTCGGCCATCCTGCCGGGCCTCGCGGCCGGTCGGTACGACATCGTCTGCTCGTCCACGGCGCGCACCGCCCAGCGGCTGGAATCGCCCGACATTCTGATGTCGGACCCGACCGTCGAGAACTTCACGAGCCTCGTGGTGCGCACCGACAGCGACATCGACAGCGTCGACTCCGTCTCGGGCATCCGCATCGGCGTGGTGCGCGGCGGCCAGGAGAAGACGGCCGTCGAGATCTACTACGGCGACAGCGTCACCACCGTCGAATATCCGGGCCTGTCCGAGGAAATCCTCGACCTCAAGAACCGGCGCATCGACGCGGTGGCGGCCAATGCCGTCGTCGCCGCCTACTACGTGGCCGACGATCCGGACATCACCGTCATCACCCCGGGCATGGTCGTCGAGGGCATGTCGCCCTACCAGCTCGGCCTGATCGTCAATTCGAGCGCGCCGGAGCTCTCGGCGAAGGTCAACGAGCTGCTCGCCGAGATGCACGAGGACGGCACCTTCGACGCGCTGCTCAAGCAGTGGATCGCACTCGACTGATAGGGGCGCCTGTTGGACTTCAGCCTTGTGATATCCTACGGGCCGGACCTTCTGGCGGCGACGTGGCTGACGATCATACTGACCGTCACCACCGTCGTCGCCTCGACGGTCCTCGGCATCCCGCTCGCGATCCTGGCGCTGTCGGGCGGGCGGGTCGTGGCCGCCATCCTCTATGCCTACAGCTTCGCCATGCGGGCCATCCCGCTGCTGCTGATCCTCTACATAATCTATTACGGCCTGCCCTCGATGGGCATCGTCTTCGACGCGCTGCCGACGGCCATCATCGGCCTCGTCGTCGCCGCCACCGCCTACAACATGGAAATCATCCGCGCCGGCCTCGAGGCGGTCGACAAGGGCCAGTGGGAGAGCGCCGCCGCGCTCGGCATTCCGCCGCTGCGCACCTGGAAGGACATCGTCATCCCCCAGGCCCTGCCGTTCATCATCCCGCCCTATATCTCCAATGCGATCATCGTGCTGAAGGGCACTTCGGTGGCCTCGATCATCACCATCGGCGAGCTGACCGCCGTCACCAATGGGCTGATCTCGACGACTTACCAGGCCTTCGGCTTTCTCGCCTTTTCCGCCCTCGTCTATCTCGCCCTGTCGAGCGTGCTCACGGTGCTGCAGCAGCTCGCCGAGCGGCGCTGGAAGGCGGCGTGATGGCGACGCTTGACACCCTTGCCCTGGTGACGCTCGGCCACGGCCCGCGCCCCGAATATGAAACGCTGTTCGCGCGCTTTCTTGCCGAGGCCGGCCTCGCGCCGGCAATCCGCGCCTACCACATCCTCGACGGGGTCGGCCGCGACGCCATCGCGGCGATGGCCGCCGATGCCAGCGAGCCCGCCATCCTCTCGCGCGTCCGCGAGGCGGCCGGCGTCGTCGCCAACCGCGCGCTGTCGCGCCAGCGGCTGCTGCCGCTGATCGAGGCGGCGATCGACAGCGCCGAGGCCGACGGCGCCGACATGACGGTGATCTGCGTCGCCGAATATCTGCCGCTGCGCGAGCGGCCGGCGCCGGCGCTGCTGCCCTTCACGCTGCTCGCCGCGCGCCTCGGCGCGCTGGCCGACGCGGACGAACCCATCGCGCTGTGCGCCTATGGCGATCGCCAGCGCGTGCAGCAGGCCGAGACCTGGGAGCAGGTCGGCGGCTTCGCCGGCACGCGGCTGCGCTTTTTCACCGCCGATGCCGACGCTCCCCGCCTGCTCGGGGAGGTGCGCGCCGCCGGCGCGCGGCTGGGCGCCGTGCTGGCCTTCGCCTACGCCACCTCCGACGATGCCTCGATGGAGGCGTTCGACATGGCCCAGGCGGAAGCCGGCTGCACCATCCTGCTGCCGATCCGGGTGACGGTCGATGCCATCGTGCACGGCGCGGGAGCCGCGGCGTCATGACCTGGTACATCACGGTCCTGCCGCTGCTTCTGCAGGGCGCGCTCAACGCCGTCATTCTGATGCTCGTGTCACTCGTCGCCTCGACCGTCATCGGCGCCGGCCTCGCCCTCGTCGACATCTGGGGGCCGAGATGGTGCCGCGTGCCGATCCGGCTGTTCAGCTGGATCGGGCGCAGCCTGCCGCCGCTGCTCGTGCTGTTCGCCGTGTTCTACCTGACGACGGCGGCGGGCTGGCGGCTGTCGCCGATGACGGCGGCGATCATCGCCTTCACCTTCTTCGGCACAGCCTACAAATACGAGATCATCCGCAGTGCCCTGCTGAGCGTGCCCAAGGGGCAGTTCGAGGCCGGGGCCGCGCTCGGCATCCCCTTCTCGTCGCTGCTGTTCCGGGTCGTCATCCGCCAGGCCATCCCGCTGATGGCGCCGTCCTACATCAGCCACACCACGGTGCTGCTCAAGGAGACGTCGCTCGCCTCGGCCATTTCGGTGCTCGACATCATGGGCGCCGTCAACGGCCTCATCTATTCGGCCGGCAATACAATGGTCCTCATGCTGATGGCCGCCGCGCTCTATCTCGTCATCAACGGCGTCATGATCGTCATCGAAACGCGCCTGCGGCGCACGTAGGACAAACTGGAAGGAGGGCAGGGCCATGCAGCTTGCGCGCAATGACACCCACCCGATGGTGAGCCTCTCCGGCATCACCAAGAGCTTCGGCGACAAGCACATCCTCAAGGGCGTCAGCCTCGACGTGCCCACGGGCCACGCCGTCTCGATCATCGGCCCGTCCGGCTCGGGCAAGACGACGCTGCTGCGCTGCGTCAACTATCTCGAGCATCCCGACAGCGGCGAGGTCCGCCTCGACGGCGAGCTGCTCGCCGTGAGCGGCGGCGCCCCGGTGCGCGAGCGCCATCTGCGCGCGGCGCGGCGCAAGATGGGAATGGTGTTCCAGCAGTTCAACCTGTTCAAGAACATGACCGCCCTCGAGAACGTCATCTATCCGCAGGTCGTCTCGCTCGGGCGCAAGCGCGCCGAGGCACGCGACAAGGCGCTGGCCCTGCTCGAGCAGGTTGGCCTCGCCGACCGCGCCACCCACATGCCGTCCGAGCTGTCGGGCGGCCAGCAGCAGCGCGTCGCCATTTCGCGCGCCCTCGCCATGGACCCCAAGGTCATGCTGTTCGACGAGGTCACCTCGGCGCTCGACCCCGAGCTCGTCGGCGACGTGCTCAAGGTCATGCGCGCGCTGGCCGAGAACGGCATGACGATGATCATCGTCACCCACGAGATGGCCTTTGCGCGCGACGTCTCCGACACGGTGGTGTTCATGGAGTCGGGTGCCATCCAGGTGGCCGGCCCGCCGGCCGAAATCTTCGCGCCCGGTCGGCTCGACCGGCTCGGCGCCTTCCTCAGCCGCAGCGCGCGCCACGAGCCGGAGGCAGGAGCATGACCGACACGGTCGTCAAGGGCACCATCGTCGCACACGACGCCACCATCCCCGATGGCTGGGTCGCCATCACCGACGGGCACATCACCGCCATCGGAACGGGTCCCGCGCCCGACGCCGCGACGGTCCACGATTTCGGCGGCGACTACGTCCTTCCCGGCGCCGTCGACGGGCAGGTCCACGCCGGCAGCGCGCGTGGCCTGCCCGGGCTCGAAAGCACGACGCGCTCGGCCCTTGCCGGAGGCGTGACGACGATCGTCGACATGCCCTACGACAATCCGCACCCCGTCAACACGGCCGAGCGCTTCGCCGACAAGGTGCGCGCCGTCGAGACCTATGCGCTGTGCGACGTGGCGCTCTACGGCACCATCGTGCCCGGCCAGCAGGCCGCCGAGATCGTGCCGATGATCGAGGCCGGCGCCGTCGCCTTCAAGATCTCGGCCTTCGAGAGCAGCCCGACGCGCTTCCCGCGCATTCCGGCCGACCTCATGCTCGACCTGTTCGAGCAGTTGGCCCCCACCGACCTGCCGGTCGGCCTGCACAACGAGGACCAGGAGATCGTCAAGTCGCGCACGGCGCGCTGCCTCGCCAAGGGCGAGGAGTCGATCCACGTCCACAGCACGGCCCGGCCCGAGGCAGCCGAGCTCGCCTCCACCGCGCATTTCTTCGAGCTGGGTGCGCTGAGCGGCGCCCATGCCCACCCCGTCCATCTGTCCTCGGGGCGCGGCTTCGACCTGGCCGAGCGCTATCGCGCCGAGGGGTTCCGGGCCACCGGCGAATTGTGCGTGCACTATCTGTGGTTCGATCCCGACAGCGACGGCGACCGGCTCGGCCCGCTGATGAAGGTGAACCCGCCCATCCGCCCCGGCGCGCGCGATGCGCTGTGGCGCGCCCTCGCCGACGGCAAGGTGGCCTTCGTCAGCTCCGACCATGCGAGCTGGACGGTCGAGGCCAAGCGCTCGGTGCCCTTTTTTGCGGCGGGCGCCGGCATCCCGGGGCTCGCAACCCTGGTGCCGGCCTTCTTCACCCTCGCCGAGGCGCATGACGCCGACCCCTGGCGGCTGCTCGCCGCCTATCTCTGCGAGCGCCCGGCGCGCTTTTTCGGGCTGGCGCCGCGCAAGGGCGCCATCGCCGTAGGCGCCGACGCCGACCTCATGGTGCTGCGGCACGAGCCCCAGCGCTGGGACAGCGCCAGGGCGCATGACGAGCTCGACTGGAGCCCCTTCGACGGCGCCGAGTTCACCGCCCGCGTCGCCGCGACCCTGTTGCGCGGCACACTTGTGTGGGATGGCACGTCCGTCCTGTCCGGACCGGGAAGCGGCCGCTTCCTGCGCCGCGGCCCGACGCGCTGGTTCACCGATTCAACCGATCTATCGAGGCAGACTGAATGACGAGGATTACCCCGGACACGCGCGGCGTGTTCATCATCGCGGCAACGCCCTTCACCGACACGCTCGAGGTCGATGTCGAGGGCATCGACAGGGTCACCGACTTCTATATCGAAAAGGGCGCCGACGGCATCACCGTGCTCGGCATGATGGGCGAGGCGCCCAAGCTCAGCCCCGCCGAGGCGGTGCAGGTGGTGCAGCGCACCATCGCGCGCGCCCAGGGCAAGCCCGTCGTCGTCGGCGTCAGCGCCAGCGGCTTCGTCGCCATGCGCGACCTCGCCCGCCAGGCCATGGACCTCGGCGCCGCCGGCGTCATGGTGGCGCCGGCCGGCACCAGGACCGACAGGCAGATCCGCGACTACTACGCCAACGCCGTCGCCGCCATCGGCGAGGACGTGCCGATGGTGCTGCAGGACTTCCCGCTGGTCACCGGCATCCACATCGACACCGACCTCATGGCCGACATCTTCGCGGCCCATCCCAGCCTCGTCATGCTCAAGCACGAGGACTGGCCCGGCCTCGCCAAGATCGGCCGGCTGCGCGAACTCGAGGGACGCATCGGGCGGCGCGTCTCTATCCTCACGGGCTTTGGCGGCAGCTTCCTGCCCGAGGAGATGGCGCGCGGCGCCGACGGCGCCATGACGGGCTTCGCCTATCCCGAGATGATGGTCGATATCTGCCGCCATGCCGATGCCGGCGAGCTCGAGCGCGCCCAGGGTATTTTCGACTGCTACCTGCCGCTGGCGCGCTACGAGCAGCAACCCGGCCTCGGCCTCGCCATCCGAAAGTATGTCTTGCATCGGCGCGGCGCACTCGCCACGCCTCGCCTGCGCCGTCCGGGCGCACAGCTGAGCGCGCGCGACATCGAGGATATCGAGCGCCTCATCGTGCGCCAGGACAGGCGGCTTGCCGCCCTGGGCTGACGCGCCCTGCCGACGTTTCGTGTGAAAGGACAGTGAAGTGGATCTTGGACTCAAGGGGCGCACGGCGCTCGTCTTCGGCGCGGGCGGCGGGCTCGGCGGGGCTATCGCCGCATCGCTGGGCCGCGAAGGCGCCGCCGTCGCGGTCGCCGACATCAATGCCGAGGCCGCCGAGGCCACCGTCGAGCGCATCGTCGCAGCCGGCGGCTCAGCCATGCCCGTCGTCTGGGATCTGGCCGACCTGTCGGTCATCGGCCCGAACCTCGCCGCCATCGAGGCCAGGCTCGGCCCGGTCGACGTGCTGGTGAACAATACCGGCGGGCCGCCGCCGACCCCGGCCAGCGGGCAGGCGCCCGCCGACTGGGAGAAGCACTTCCGCGCCATGGTGGTGTCGGTCATCGCCATCACCGACGCGGTGCTGCCCGGCATGCGGACGCGCAAATGGGGCCGCATCGTCACCTCCACCTCCTCGGGCGTGGTGGCGCCGATCGCCAATCTCGGCATTTCCAACACGCTGCGCCTGGCGCTGGTCGGCTGGTCGAAGACGCTGGCCCGCGAGGTCGGGCGCGACGGCATCACCGCCAATATCGTGCTGCCCGGCCGCATCGCCACCGGCCGCATCCGTTTCCTCGACGAGCAGAAGGCCAAGCGCGAGAACCGCAGCGTCGACGAGGTCTCGGCCGAGAGCACCGGCTCCATCCCGCTCGGGCGCTATGGCGAGCCGACCGAATATGGCGACACCGTCGCGTTCCTTGCCAGCGAGCGTGCCTCCTACATCACCGGCTCGGTCACCCGCGTCGATGGCGGCCTCATCGCCAGCGTCTAGGAGGGCTCCGGCGTGACGGCAACGGAAGACGTCCTCGCGGCGCTGCGCGAAATTTCGACGGCAACGCTCACGGGCGTGCTGCTCGCCAGGGGCCTGCGCAATGTATGGATCCGGGGCGCCCATCCGGCGCGCCCCGGTCTGCCGCGTCTCGTCGGTCCCGCCTTCACGCTGCGCTTCGTGCCGGCGCGTGAGGATCTGGCCACCGCTGCTGGCGCCTCCGGCATCACCACCCGCACGGCCATCGAGGCCATGCCGGAAGGTGCCGTGGTCGTCGCCGACGCGGCCGGCCGGACCGATGCCGGCATCCTCGGCGACATCCTCTGCCGCCGCATGGCGCTGAGGGGCGTGGCCGGCGTCGTCACCGACGGCGCCATCCGCGATGCCGAGGGCGTCGCGGCCACCGGCCTGCCGGTCCTGTGCGCCGGCATTGCCGCGCCGCCGCCCACCGCCGTTCTCCATTTCGCCGGCTGGCAGGAAACGATCGGCTGCGGCGGCGTTGCCATCGTGCCCGGCGATATCGTCGTGATGGACGCCGACGGCGCCGTGATCATTCCCCAGGCCCTGCTCGCCGACATCGTCGCGGCGGCCCGCGAGCACGATGCCGCCGACGCCTGGGTCATGGCCGAGATCGAACGCGGCGTTCCCCTGCCGGGGCTCTACCCCATGAGCCCCGAAACCCGCGCCCGCTACGATGCCTCCCGCCAAGAGGAACGGCCCTAGCTCTGACCGCCGACCTCTTGCAGCTTGCAGAGCAGAGAGGCAGTATTGTTGGGTCGTTGGGGGGATAAATTCAATGTCGTTCAAAGAAGATGTTGCCGATTTGGCGAGACGCGCCATCAGCGCGCAGGCAGTTGCCCAAACCGAGGAGGCAACAAAAAACGCAATTGTAATGCCGTTCTTGCGGGTTCTGGGCTTTGACGTATTCGATCCGTCGAGGGTAATTCCCGAATACGTGGCTGACGTAGGTCTCAAGAAAGGAGAAAAGATCGACTACGCCGTCAAGATCAAGGATCGTATTGAGTACATGATCGAAACAAAATCGGTCTCGACCAATCTGCGCGATGCCCAATACAGTCAGCTCTTTCGATATTTTCACACATGCGACGCCAATATCGGGATTCTGACCAACGGTTTGCATATATGGTTTTTTACGGACCTTGATGCGCCGAACAAGATGGATGCCGCCCCCTTCTTCAAGTTCAACCTTCTGGACTACGACGACAATGATCTGCGTGAGCTTGAGAAGTTCCATGTCGCGAACTTCAGCATCGAGAACATCAAGACCGCCGCGTCGACTCTGAAGTACCTTCGTGAGGCCATGAGCTTCATCGAATCCCAGTGGGCTGAACCGGAGGAAGATTTCATCCGTTTGGTTGCGCGGGGAATCTACGACGGCAAGCTGACCACGGGGGTAGTTGAAACCTTCAAGCCGATTGTACGTCGTGCATTCGACGACCTGTTCCGGCAGCGCGCCAAGGCCAAGCTGGATGTTGCATTCGACTCGAATGAGCCTAGCGACCTGGCCGCCGTGGACCCAAGTAAGGTCGAGACGACTCCAGACGAGCTGCAGGGGTTCATGATTGTCCGAGCGATTGCCGCAGAGGTCGCACCCGTTTCGCGTGTGGTGATGAGGGATGCCCAGTCTTACTGCGCCATCCTCTTCGACGACAACAATCGGAAGCCTATTGTTCGGCTGTACTTCAATGGCCGGCAGAAATTCGTCGTCACCTTTGAGAATGGCAAAAGTGGAGTGCGCCACGATCTTGCGAATATTGAAGGCCTGTTCAACCATCGCGCGCAGATCGTTTCCACCATTGCCTCATATCTGGAACAATGATCGGGTGGCACCGCGAGGCGACGTCTGCCGACGTCCATAGCATTGGCAAGTCTGGGAGAGCTGGAATGGGCGAACGCATTACGCTGACGGCGTCGGACGGGTTCACCTTCAATGCCTATCGCGCCCTGCCGGCGGGGACGCCGCGCGGCGGCGTGGTGATGTTCGGCGAGGTCTGGGGGCTCAACGCCTGGGTGCGCGAGGTGACCGACCGCTGGGCTGCCCATGGCTATCTGGCGATCGCGCCGGCGATGTTCGACAGGGTCGAGTTCGGCTACGAGAGCGAGGATTACGGCCCGGCCGGCTTCGCCAGAATGGGCGAGATCTTCAAGACCTACAGCCAGGAGACGGCGCTGCTCGACATGGCGGCGGCGGTGAACGCGGCCGCCGAGGGCGGCAAGGTGGGCGTCACCGGCTACTGCTTCGGCGGCGCCAACACCTGGCGCGCCGCCGCAGGTGTCGCCGGCATTACGGCCGCCTCGGGCTACTATGGCGGCGGCGTGCCCAACTATATCGATCTCATGCCGAAGGTGCCGACCGAGATGCATTTCGGCAGCCGCGACTCGGGCATCCCGCTCGAGCAGGTCGAGGAGCTGAAGCGCCGCCACCCGGGCGTCGACATCTACACCTATGACGGCGATCACGGCTTCTGCAATTCCGACCGGCCGGACCGCTTCGACGCGGCTGCCTGCACGACGGCCAGCGCCCGCAGCCTCGCCTTCTTCCACAAGCACCTGGGGTGAGCGACTCGCCTGAGCCGATCGCCGCAGCGCTCGCCGCGTTCGACGCCGCGCCGCTGTCGCGCAAGCGCGCCATGCTGGTGGTGCTGCTGCTCGACGCCGAGATCGACCGGCTCTGCCTCGCCCGCGGCGAACCCGACCTGCTCGCCGCCCGCGCTGACCTCGCCGCCGCCCACCCGGCGCTCGGCGTGCTCATGGCGCTCGCGGCGATGCGCGACGACGGCCCGCGGCTGGTGCTCGACCAGACGGTCGTTCCACCCACCGACTATCCCACCCTCGGCGAAGCCGACTACATGGTCTCGCTCTACAACGACGCGACGGTGCCGCGGGTGCGGGTGCTCAAGCTGGACGGATCGGCCACCGATGCTCGCGACCTGCTGCACGAGGCGCATGCGGCGTTCATCCTGGAGGTTGGCTGAGGGCTCGTGCGCGCCTCAGTGCGCTTCGTCCCAGTTATTGGCGGCGTGGGCGTCGACCTTCAGGGGTACTGTGAGGTTCACGGCGGGGAGGGCGGCGCCTTCCATGGTTCGGGCGATCACCGGCATGGCCGCCTCCTCGGCGCCGGCGTCGACCTCGAAAATCAGCTCGTCATGCACCTGCAGCAGCATGTCGGCCTTGACGCCGGCGGTTTCGAGCGCCGGTTCCATGCGGATCATGGCGCGTCTTATGATGTCGGCGGCCGAGCCCTGGATCGGGGCGTTGATCGAGGCGCGTTCGATGAAGGCGCGCTCGGCGGCGTGGCTGGTATTGGCGTTGGGGAAGGCGATCTTGCGCCCGAAGATCGTCGACACGAACCCCTGCGCCTTCACCAGCCGGCGCTGCTCGGCCATGTAGTCCTGGATGCCGGGGAAGCGCCTGAAATAGGTCTTGATGTACTCGCCCGCCTCGGACCGCGCGATGCCGAGCTGGTTGGCGAGCCCGAAGGCCGAGATGCCGTAGATGATGCCGAAATTGATCGCCTTGGCGCGCCGGCGGACCTCCGAGGGCATGCCCGCGATCGGCACCCCGAACATCTCCGAGGCGGTCATGGCGTGAATGTCGAGCCCCTCCTCGAAGGCGTCCTTGAGCGCCTGGATGTCGGCGATGTGGGCCAGCACGCGCAGCTCGATCTGCGAGTAGTCGGCCGAGATCAACACCCGCCCCGGCGCCGACACGAACGCGGTTCTGATCTTGCGCCCGTCTTCGGTACGCACCGGAATGTTCTGCAGGTTGGGCTCGTTGCTCGACAGCCGCCCGGTCAGCACCGAATGCTGGTTGTAGCTCGTATGCACGCGCCCTGTGCGCGGGTTGATATAGTCGGGCAGCGCCCCGGTATAGGTGCCGATGAGCTTGGTGAGCTGGCGCCAGTCGACGATCACCTTGGCCAGCGGCACGCCTTCCTTCTCGGCCAGATCCTCGAGCGCGCTGGCCGTCGTCGACCACTGGCCCGTCTTCGTCTTGGTGCCGCCCGGCAGCCCCATCCTGCCGAACAGGATCTCGCCGAGCTGGCGGGGGGAGCCGAGGTTGAAGCGCTCGCCGGCGAGTTCGTGCGCTTCCGCCTCGAGCGCCGCGGCGCGCTGCGTGAAGTCGCCCGTGAGCCGCGCGAGGATGGCGCGGTCCACCGAGATGCCGCGTGCCTCCATGCGCGCCAGCACCGGTGACAGCGGCCGCTCCTCGGTTTCGTACAGCGTCGTCATGTTCTCGCCCGACAGGCGCGGCTTCAGCACCAGCCACAGCCTCAGCGTCAGGTCGGTGTCCTCGGCGGCGTAGCGGGCGGCATCGGCGAGCGGCACTTCGGCGAAGGTCTTCTGCGCCTTGCCCGTGCCGATGAGCTCGGTGATGGCGACGCCCTTTAGCCCCAGCCAGCTGTCGGCGAGCTTTTCGAGCCCGTTGTCGCGCGCCCCGTCCAGCGCATAGGAAATGAGCAGCGTGTCGTCGATGGGAGCGAGCGCGATGCCGTGGCGCAGCAGGATGCCGGTATCGTATTTGACGTTGTGGCCGATCTTGAGGATGGAGCGGTCCTCGAGCATGGGCCGAAGCAGCGCCAGCGCCTCGCGCGCCTCCATCTGGCCCTCGGCGCGGGCGCCGAACATGCCGTTGCCGTCGGTGTGCCCCACCGGGATATAGGCGGCGGTCCCCGGCTGCGTCGACAGCGAGAGACCGACGAGGTCGGCCTGCTGGGTGTCGAGCCCGGTGGTCTCGGTGTCGATGGCGACATAGCCCTGCGCGTAGATCGCCGCCAGCCAGCGCTAGATCCCCGCCGCGTCGCGCACGATCTCGTAGCACGCATCGGTGAAGGGGATCGCCCTGACCGTTGCGAGCCGCTGTTCGGCGTGCCGCATCGGCGCGTCGTTGAGCGCGCTGGCCACGCCGTGATCGGCCGCCGCCTCGCCGACCGGACCGGTGGGCGGGGGCGCCGCGGCGCCGGCCGCGCGCAGCTCGGCATCGGCCTCGAAGGCGTCGGGGTCGGCCTCGAGCGTCGTCGCGATGCGGCGCATGAAGCTGTTGAACTCCATCGCCTTGAGGAACGGGATGATCTGCGTGGCGAGGATCGGCTGGCGCGTCAGTGCCTCGAGCGGCAGCTCCACCGGCACCTGCTGGTTGAGCTCGACCAGCCGGCGCGAGATGCGGGCATTGTCGGCCTGCGCGATCAGCCGCTCGCGCCGCTTGGGCTGCTTGATCTCGCCGGCCCGCGCCAGCAGCGTCTCGACATCGCCATAGGTGTTGATCAGCTCGGCTGCCGTCTTCACCCCGATGCCCTCGACGCCCGGCACATTGTCGACCGCGTCGCCGCACAGCGCCTGCACCTCGATCACCTTGTCGGGCGTCACGCCGAACTTTTCGAACACCTCGTCCGGCCCGATCCAGCGCATGGGCGGGCCGCCCGGCCGCTGCAGCGTGTCGAGCAGCCGGATGCACTCGTTCTCGGTGGTGACGAGCTGCATCAGGTCCTTGTCGGTCGAAACGATCGTCACCTTGGCGCCGATGTCGCGCGCCTTCGCCGCATAGGTGGCGATGATGTCGTCGGCCTCCCAGCCCTCCATCTCGATGGAGGGGATGTTGAAGGCCCGCGTCGCCGCCCGCGTCAGCGGAAACTGCGGCACCAGATCCTCGGGCGGCGGCGGCCGGTGCGCCTTGTATTCGGGGTAGAGCTCGGTGCGGAAGCTGCGCGCCGAATAATCGAAGATCACCGCCATGTGCGTGGGCGCGTTGTCGCCCTTGAGGTCCTCGGTCAGCTTGTAGAGCATGTTGCAGAAGCCCGACACGCACCCCACCGGCAGCCCGTCCGACTTGCGCGTCAGGGGTGGCAGCGCGTGATAGGCGCGAAAGATGTAGGTCGAGCCGTCGACGAGGACGAGATGCATGAGGACTCCCGAACGAAACCGGGCCGCACCTTAGTTGATCGTGGCGCGGGGCTAAAGCCTGACAGGCGCCGAGGAGAGTCCAAAAAGGCAGAAGGCCCGCTGGGGCGGGCCTTCGCGGGGATTACTTGCGGCCGATCTCGGCGGGGCTTTCGCCCGGGGCGAGGAGGTAGTTCCAGATCACCGCTCCCAGGGCGCCGCCGGCCAGCGGCACGACGATGAACAGCCATACCTGGCCGAGCGCCCCGTTCTGCGCGAAGATCGCCGCGGCGATGGAGCGTGCCGGATTGACCGAGGTGTTGGTGACCGGGATGGCGATGAGGTGGATGAGCGTCAGCGCCAGGCCGATGGCGAGAGGCGCAAAGCCCACCGGCGCCGCCTTGGAGGTC
>PJTQ01000361.1_pt1 | contig 32032 bp, 38 predicted proteins | sample 1512231 | NCBI WGS metagenome assembly PJTQ01 (sample SAMN08177688, study PRJNA422409) | Soil metagenome, whole genome shotgun sequencing project. | isolation source: Soil (3) enriched on wood chips | place: USA: Madison | collected 2015-01-15 | reverse complement strand
TTATTTAAAGTAAAAAAGAAGGATTCTATTCCTACTCATAATCTCTTTACAGAAAACTATATTGACATTCATTCCCACATTCTTCCGGGCATTGATGACGGTGCCAAAACAATCGAAGACTCTCTCCAATTGTTAACTCATATGCGTAGATTGGGTATCAAGAATTTTGTGTGCACCCCTCATGTGATTGAAAGCATTTGGATGAATTCTACCGAAAAAATTCTTTCAACTTACAATAAACTAAAGGCCATTGTAAATCAAACTCCATCTTTAAGAGATATTGAGATTCGGGTAGCGGCCGAATATATGATGGATGAGAATTTTCAGCGCCTTTTGGGGAATAAAGATTTTCTTCCCATACATGAGAATAAAATCTTGGTTGAAATGTCTTATTTGGCGCCCCCTTCCAATCTCTTTGAAACAATTGCCGAAATCCAGGTAAAAGGTTTTATTCCTATTTTGGCCCACCCTGAGCGGTATAAAAGTTTCCATAAAGACTTAGCGGTTTACGAACATTTAAAAAACGCCGGTTGTTTGTTTCAGGTTAATATGATTTCCCTGACGAATTATTATGGAAAAGATGTAAACGAACTGGCTGTTTGGTTGATCAGAAATAATATGATCGACTTTATTGGGTCAGATTTACATCATATGCGCCATATGGAACAGATTAATTCTTTGATGGCGAGACCTCAAATGATAGATTTGGCCAAACCCATTATTCAAAATAACCATTCTTTAAGATAGTATATATTAATCAGAATATTGAAAGAGCCGGGAAGCTCAGTGAAATATTCCCGGCTCTCCTTTTTTAAATTGTTTCAAATCCTGTATAATTCTTGATTTTTTCCGGAATCCGAACACTTCCGTCAGCTTGTTGATGATTTTCCAGTATACAAGCCATAATCCTTGGTAATGCCAAAGCACTTCCGTTCAATGTATGGCAAAGCTCATTTTTACCTCCGGTTTTGTACCGAAGTTTCAGCCGGTTTGCCTGAAAGGTTTCAAAATTGGAAACCGAACTTACTTCCAGCCATTTTTCCTGTGCTGCAGAAAATACTTCAAAATCATATGTCAATGCAGATGCAAATCCTGTGTCACCCCCACACAAGCGCAAAATTCGGTAAGGCAGTTCCAAATCTTCCAACAAACCTTTTACATGATTAACCATTTCATCCAAAGCAGCATAAGAGTTTTCCTGTTTTTCAATACGGACAATCTCTACTTTTTCGAACTGATGCAAACGGTTCAATCCGCGGACATCTTTTCCATAGCTTCCCGCTTCACGGCGAAAACAAGGTGAATAAGCTGTCATTTTAACCGGCAACTGATTTTCATTCAATAGTTCGTCCCTGTAAATATTTGTTACCGGCACTTCTGAAGTTGGAATCAGGTACAAATTATCTTCATTCACAAAATACATCTGCCCTTCTTTATCTGGCAGTTGTCCCGTTCCATAACCCGATGCTTCGTTTACTACAAAAGGCGGAATGATTTCGGTGTAACCGGCTTCTGTGTTTTTATCGAGAAAATATTGAATTAAAGCACGCTGCAATCTGGCTCCTTTTCCAATGTAAACAGGAAATCCGGCTCCGGTAATTTTCACACCCAATTCAAAATCAATCAGATTGAATTTTTTGGCAACTTCCCAGTGGGGCAAAGCGTCGGATTTTGGTGTTGCATCACCTTTTGTAAATACAATTTCGTTATCCTCTGCACTTGCTCCGGGTACAACGCTTTGATGCGGAATGTTCGGGATTTGATATAAAATATGTTTTAATGATTCTTCATATTCAGAAAGCAAATCCTGAAGTTCCTTTACCTGAACCTTTTGTCGAGCCGTCTTTTCTTTAAGCTGATTAGCTTCTTCTGCTTTACCCTGTTGAAATAACTGCCCTATTTCTTTCGATAATTTATTTGATTCTGCTAAAAGATTGTCTAATTCAAATTGGGTTTTACGACGAAGTTCATCAACATTGATTACTTCATCAACCAATTCCAATTGTTTAAAATTTCTTTTTTTAAGTCCTTCCAGAACCTTTTCTTTGTTTTCCTGAATAGCAGATACGACTAACATTTTCTAAGTTTCTGGCAAATTTAGAATTTAGAATTTAGAAATCGAAGATTCAAAGAAGTTTATTTAGGGGTTAGAATTATTTTACAATTAATTTTTTGGATTCTGTTTTTCCTTCTGAATAGATTTTGACCAAATAGATCCCTTTTGAAATCGCACCCAATTCTATTTTTTGGTTTTCATGAACAGATTTAAATTCATTTATTAATTTTCCGGTCAAATCAAAAATCTTTATTTGATTATTGTTTCCTTTCAAACCGTTTATTACGAATGAATTGGAAGTCGGATTTGGAATGATTTGAATGGAATTATATTGAGAATTATCATATACTTTCAGGTTCTCTCCTGTAAAATATCTTGCTAATGATATTCTATTGTTTCCTGATTTTCCCATCATAATAATTTTATCATTTCCGTATTTTATAGACTTAAATGCTCTATCACTTTTCCCTTCAACTATATCTGTAATTACAAATCCATCTTCTCCCACGTTTTGATTTAAATTTCCAATGGAGTCAATACTGATAAATGCAAACTGAAATCCAATTTCAGTTTGAGCAGTATATTTATTTCCGGTGAGAATAATATTATTAGACCCCATAATATGAATTCCGACTACTGGGTAATCTGTTCCTCCTAAATCAAATTGAGAAATTCCATTTTCTCCAAAAGTTAAATCAATTGATCCATTTTCTGAATATTTTGTTACAAAGAAGTCTTCGTTGCCTCCTTCCCTCATTATTGTACCTCCAATATAAAAACCACCATTTTGGCCAAATTCCAAACAGAATGCATCAATATCCGAATTATCATATGATGTTAAAACAATTCCATTTTCTCCGAAACTATCATCCGAAGCCCCATCCAAGCTATATTTTAATACACAAATATCGTGGTCAAGTAACGGAGAGGGTTCAAACATCGTGCTAACTCCTAAAAGATATAAATAATCGCCAGCAATCTTTAACTGAGTAGGATAATCCTCGCTTCCTACATCTTTATAAACTTTACCATTTGAACCAAAATTTATATCCAATATTCCTGACTGATTTAATTTAGAGATTAAATAGTTAGACCCCAAATTACCACTATTAGCTCCAATGTAATAATTCCCAACATTATCTTGTGCCAGCATATACCCTGTTTCTGATTCTTGGGGGGCGAAAAAGCAAACCCCCTCCTCTCCAAAAGAATTTAACAGATTTCCTGCCAAATCTAATTTCATAACATATATTTGACTTATATCTTGTTGTTCAAATGTTTTAAAATTTCCTACAATTGCTAACATATTGTCATTAGTAAAAATGATATCATTTGCATTTATAGAACCCTCATTTACAATAAATCTTTTATAGCCCATCTCACCGAAAGTAGTGTCTAACAACCCATTTTGGGAAAATTTGGCTATAAAAAATCCATTCTGATTAAGGGTTAATTGGAAGTTTCCAATTACATAAATATTTTGATTTTGGTCAGTGATTAACGATGTGGTATTTAAATTATTGGCAAGATCATCCGGAACTTGAGTGCTATAAATTCCTCCCTCTCCAAAAGACTCATCCAAAACACCGTATTGGGAATAGGCAAAAAATGGAAATAGAAATAAATAGAATAAAAGTTTTTTCATGGTTATAGTTTTTTCATTACAGAAATATAAGAATTATTTCTTATTTCAAATCCGGGCGTGTCGGGCGGACTTCAATTTTACTTGGTAATGTCCTGGGGTTCATTTTCAATAAATCCAAAACCAACTCCCCAATGTCTTCCGGCTGGATTTTCCATTTGTCGGAATCACTTGGAACATGGTTGTTAAAATTCGTTGCCACAGAACCCGGCATAATGGTCGAGACTTTGACGTTGTATTTCCTCAAATCAAGCATAGCGGCTTGTGTAAATCCTACTACCCCGAATTTGGTCGCATTGTACCCGGCACCATTTTCAAAGAAGTTTGTTCCTGCCAAACTTGCTAACGTAATATAATATCCCTCAGATTTTTTCAGTTCCTCTACAGAAGCTTTCAAGGTATGGAAAACACCCGTGAGATTGGTGTTGATCATTTGGCTCCAATCTTCCATAGACAATTCATCTACCGGAGAAAAAATCCCTAATCCCGCATTGGCTAAAACCACATCTAACTTACCGAAATGTTCCAGGGTCTTTTGAACCGCCTTTTGCTCATCATCAAAATTCGTCACATCAGATTGAATGCCTATAATTTTTGATTCATCGCCCAAAGATTTCGCAGCAGCTTGTGCATCTTCCAATTTCCGTCCACTGATGGCCACACGCATTCCGGCATCCAGTAAAACTTTGGCCGTTCCCAATCCGATTCCTTTTGTTCCGCCTGTGATGTAGGCGACTTTGTTTTGTAATTTATTCTCAATCATTTCCTTTTTCTTTTTTAAATATACTACCAATTCCTTTCCCGATCTGACCTATGGCTTCAATTCCTTTGTTAATTGGATCTGGTGAGAAATTTTCATACTCGTCAATAGAAATTCCGCTAACATTTTCTTGCGGATAAACCACAATCAGGTTGTTTTGACTCAGATATCGTTCAAATTTATCAGGAATCCTTTCCAGATGCGGCGCATATGAAATGGAGCCTCTTCGCGAAGCAATGAATATAATCAAATCACTTGGTGAAATATCTTTGGTAATAACCAGAAAGTCTTCCCAATAAGAAAAAGGCTTAAACGTCACTTTCCCGTTCAGTTTCAGAGCTTTCATAATCTGAAGAATGGCTTCGTGTGTTTTATTTTCAGAATACAAAACAACCGGAATACTGTATTCTTGAGAAATCCTGAATACTTTCTGGACAATCGTAGCAAATCCGGTTTCTTTTTCCGTAAACGGCGGGCAAATAAATACCAGCTTTTTCTTTTCTATCAGCGGACGTACAAATCGACAAAGCACAAGTCCTTTGTCCACGTTATTAATGATGGAATCCGTTTTTTCTCCAAATATTTTATCAATAAAACCTGTCTTCTGCGGCCAACCGATGATGACAAAATCGGCCATGATTTCCTTAGCGGCACGGGCGATTCCACTTGCCGGATTGTGGTCAATGGTCGTAATGGTACTCACACTGGATTCAGATGCGGAACCCTGCAGAATAAATTTCTCCAGCTCTTTGCGGTATTTCAATATATTCAATTCCGCTTCATTGTTATTTGGCACTACGGAAAGAAGTGTCACAGGGTTGGTTGAATTTTTGTCTTTTATAATGAGCGCGAAATCGAGCAAATTCTCCACCAAGGCAAGATTGGCAACAGGAATCAGGATTTGTTCGTTATAATATGTTTGATTTTTTAATTCATCTACTGAAATATCATTTTCTTCACTCAATACTATTTTCTTTGCTGCTTTTTCAGCTGCAAATGACGCCACAATACAGGTAATCAGAATCAGGATAATGGTTCCATTGAGAATGTTTTCGTCCAAAATACCGGCCTGGTATCCTACCAAAATCACAGCCAAGGTCGCTGCTGCATGTGCTCCACTCAATCCGAAAATAATTTGCCGTTGCGCCGATGAATATTTAAATATGCGCTGGGTGAGAAATGCTGCAATCCATTTCCCGAAAATGGCTACCACACTCAACGTAAGGGCGATGATGATGGCCATAGGGCCGCTTAAAATCACACTCACATCAACAAGCATTCCCACGGAAATTAAAAAGAAAGGAATAAATAATGAATTACCAATGAATTCTATACGGTTCATCAGAGCCGATGAATGGGGAATCAACGGATTCAATGCCAATCCCGCGACAAACGCTCCAATGATGGGTTCAATTCCCGCGACTTCGGCAAGAAAGGCCGAGAAAAACACTACCGACAAAACAAAGATGTAATGCATGTGTTTCTCGCTTTCCAGTTTTTTGAAGAACCATTTTGCAATGCGGGGCATCAAAAAAAACATAATGACGGAAAAAATGATAAGCGAAATAATGAGCCTAATCCAAAATGATTGGTCAAGGCTTCCCTGACTATTCCCAATGATTACAGCCAGAATAATCAGAACAGCAGTATCGGTCAAGATGGTTCCGCCTACCGTGATAGCAACTGCCTGATTTTTGGCAACGCCTAATTTACTGACAATCGGGTAGGCTACAAGTGTATGAGTGGCGAACATACTCGCAGTAAGAAAACTCGCGTTAAAATCGTAATCTAAAAAATAATAGCAAACCGGGAATCCTATGCTAATAGGAATGATAAAAGTAAAAAAACCAAAAACCAAACTTTTGTTTTTATGGGCTTTAAATTCGTTCAAATCCAATTCCAGCCCGGCAATGAACATTATATAAAGTAAGCCTATTGTAGAAAATAATTTGATGGCAAAATTGTCCTCAAGTAAGTTAAAGCCATATGGTCCAATAACAACGCCTGAAATAATCAGACCAATAATCCCCGGAATGTTTAATCTTTTTAAAAGAATGGGAGCCATCAAAATGATAAGCAGTATTAACGAAAAAACCAAAACAGGATTTTGTAAAGGCAATTCAAACTCTTCTGCTAAGTGGTTAAAATATTCTGTCATACGCTTTATATCTGTTCAATTTGTTTTATCGACAAAAAATTACTTGTCTAATATGCAATGATAATAAAATCCTTTTAAAAAACTTTTTTGCTTATTTAAAGTCCGGCTTTCTTTTTTCAATAAAAGCCGCAACACCTTCCTTGAAATCCACTTCATCAAAAAGCGCCCCGAAGCTTTTGATTTCCACATCAAAACCTGATGGTAAATCACTTGAATTGATTGCCAGAATTGCTTTTGAAATGGCAGTGGAAGAATTACGTGCAATCTTTGAAGCAATGGATTTCACCTTATCCATCAATTCAGATTGCGGAACGACTTCATTGACTAAACCCATTTCATATGCGTTTTGAGCCGGAATCATTTCGGCTGTAAAAATCATCTGCGCCGCACGACCTTTCCCGATGAGTTTTGGCAAACGCTGGGTACCTCCATATCCGGGAATCAATCCCAAAGTCACTTCAGGCAAACCTAATTTTGCATTGTCAGAAGCGATTCTGAAATGACAAGCCATGGCTAATTCAAGTCCGCCACCCAAGGCAAATCCGTTTACAGCTGCGATAATGGGTTTTGGGAAATTCTCGACTTTATTAAAAACCATTTCCTGTCCTTTTCGCGCCAATTCTTCTCCCTGGGAGCCATCAAAATCACTAAATTCTTTGATATCTGCTCCAGCGACAAATGACTTCTCACCGGAACCTATCAGGATAATGACACGGATTTCAGCATTTTTTTCCACTTCATCCAGAAAAGTACTGATATCTTTCAACAAGTCTTTATTCAAAGCGTTGAGCGCTTGTGGGCGATTCAGTGTAACGACGGCAATTTTATTTTCTATCTCTACAAGTAAATTGTTATAATCCATGAATTTTAAATTTTGTGCTTAAAAATACGGAATTCAGAAAAGCCGAAAAAAACTTTGGTAGTTTCATTTTTTTAAATTTACTTTGTATTTCAAAGTTCTTTTAAAATGAATCATAATCCCCACGAACAATTAAAGGAAATCCGCTCCCTGATGGAGCGCAGCACTCGTTTCATGTCACTTAGTGGCTGGATCGGCATCATGGCCGGAATATATTCGCTTCTGGGAGCGGCCGCGGCTTATTATGTGATTTTTAAGATGAATTTCAATCCGGAATTTATTCCATCAGATGTAAACACATATGGTTCCGGGCGGGCGGTTCATTATAATTATTCCAATGGACTGAACGAATTATTTTCCACACAAAATCTTTATTTGTTTGGAATTGCTTTTCTGGTCATTCTTTTTTCGGCAGGAACCGCATTCTTTCAATCTTCGCTGAAAGCAAAAAAACAAGGTGTGAAGCTTTGGAATTCTACGACCAAACGTTTGTTTGTTCAGGTCGCAATTCCGCTTGTAGCCGGTGGATTATTCTGTATCGCATTGCTTTACTATGGAAATTCCGGATTGATCGCCCCGGTCATGCTTATCTTTTACGGAATGGCTTTACTGAACGGAAGTAAATACACGCTCAAAGAATTTCATTCGTTGGCACTTTGTGAAATTGCATTGGGCTTAATCTCCCTGTTTTTTATCGGATATGGGTTGTATTTCTGGGCAATCGGGTTTGGTGTATTGCATATAATTTACGGATTTTTGATGCAAAAGCGATACAAATGAGTATCATAGACGGACTAAATAAGAATTTCGAAAACCGTGTGCGGCTGGGCTTGATGTCGGTGCTCATGGTCAACGATTGGGTGGACTTTACCGAAATGAAAGAGCTGCTCAATGTGACCGATGGCAATCTGGCGAGTCATTCGTCTGCTTTGGAAAAAGTAGAATACATAGAAGTCAAAAAAGAGTTTGTAGGGAAAAAGCCCCGAACTTCTTATCGGGTAACCCAAAAAGGGCGCGAAGCGTTTCAGCAGCATTTGGAGGCTTTGGAGAAATTATTAGGAGGATAGTTTAAGTAAGGTATGGGAGCAGGTGTTTTAATAGGAGCAATAATGGCGATGATAATTTTAATTTGCTCTCCAATTTCTTATTTCATTTTAAAATATCTAGGTTATAAAAGAACCGGGATTTTTATATCTGTATTTCTAGCTTTGATTGTACTCATTCCTCTTTTCTTTCTCATTTTTGAGAGTAAACTTTATTCTAAATCCGATGCTGAAAAAGATTTAAAACTTATTGACATTCAATTAAAGGATGATTTTGAAATTATAAGAAGTGAGATATCTGGAATGCCTGAATATTATCAATTCACCGATTTAAAAATATCAGATCAAGACAAAGAAATTATTATAAAAGATATAAAGGTTTCTGATAATTTTGAAAAAAGGGATTCTATACAACCCATCCGTTTCATGGTTTTAGAAAAAGACCTATATAGAGCGGACACGACTATTTTACATAATTATAAGTATAAAAATATGTTTATAAGAGAGCTATATATAAAAAGATTTAATCATGTTCCCATAAATCTCAGAGTTGAAGCCTCACAAAATTCTGACATGCTATACTTAGAAAGAATAGAAGATTAATTTTAATATTATGCATAAGACCGATAGTTTCATTCAGAAAAACAAACGGCTAACCGCCATTATCTTTGTCCCAATAGGAATTCTGGCTGTCCCACTCATCGCCATGCTGTTTACAAAAGAAGTTAACTGGAACTTTTTTGACTTCCTAATTATGGGGATCCTTCTTTTCGGAACGGTATTTAGCTGCGAATTCATTCTCAGGAAATTCAAAACCACAATGCAAAGAATTTTCCTTTGCGGATTTGCTTTGCTTGTGCTGTTGCTTATTTGGGCTGAACTGGCCGTAGGGGTTTTTAATTCACCTATTACAGGAAATTAAAAATTTTTATAATAATACTTTGAATTTCAAAGTGAAAATTACAATAAAAATGAACAGAAGAAAATTTATCAGAAATTCCCTTTTGAGTGCAGTCGGATTAGGACTTTCGGGAGGGATTTATGCCTGGCAGGTAGAGCCTTTTTGGGTGGAATTTGTCCGGAAGAAAATGTATGTGCCCAACCTTCCTGAAAACCTCATCGGAAAAACCATCATGCAGTTCAGTGATTTGCACATCGGCGACCGATTTGATTATCAGTTTATCATTCATTCTTTTGAAAAAACAAAGGAATATCAAACCACTTAAAATTTTTTATAATTATACTTTGTATTTCAAAGTACTTTAAATATTTAAATTATGAATTACCGATTAAAATTTATGTTATGGCTCTATGACTGGTCACAAATCCTTTATGCCAAAATCTTCAAACGAAACAAAAAAGCATGGGGGATTTCAAAAAATGAATTCCTGCTCTATCCAGAAGGAACTTTGGGGAAAGCAATAGGGGAATTTTATCATTCAAAAGGATTTAGCGTGATGCCCAAACTGGAAAACCATGATGTTTTCCATATCATCACCGAAACCGGAACGGAAATCCAGGATGAAATCGCTATGCAATACCTGCTTTTTGGGAATGGAAAACGGAGCTTGTATATGTTTTCAATGATTGGAATTGGTACTTTTCTTTATCCTGAATTCATCAACCATTATCGGAAAGCTTATCGGAAAGGGAAATCCATGGCGCAATTTCATAACATGGAATTTAAGGGATTATTGGACACTTCGGTTATTTATCTGCGGGCAAGCATCTGTACTCCTAATTTTTTATTCATTTGAACATGATTGTTATCTCTCTTATAATGTCTATTTCATTAACCGCCATTTCAACGATTCTATTTCATCGCTTCCTGATTAAAATTTTGAATCTGAAAGATCGATTTCATCTTTTCTTTATTTTACTGATTTTTGGATTAATCAATCTTCCTATATGGTACATCTTAACCATTCAAATCGCTATTCGTTTGGTTATAGTAATTTAAAACTACTATTTTCAGTTTCATTCATAAATCCTAAAATATTTTTGCTTTGGCAAAATTTCTGCAACTAAAATTAAATGGAAGTTTACCTGATAAACGGACTTTTGGCGCTTATCCTTACTGTCGTAACGATGGTTGGGCTTTTCTATCTGCTCAAAAAACATCTGGGAAAAATAAGTTATATAAATTTCTTCGGATTTTCTTTAGTTTGTATTTTCAGTATCTATTCGCTTTACTTTTTTCTTTGTTTTCAATTAACACTCCGTCTATGGCTATTGTTTTAATTTGAATTAACTTCGCAAAAATTTTCTTGAATGGAATTAATTGATTTTATCCTTCATATAGACCAGCATTTAACTGAGTTCATTAGCGCGTATGGGTATTGGGTTTATGCTATTTTGTTTTTGATTATTTTTGTGGAAACCGGTGTGGTCGTGATGCTATTTTTGCCGGGAGATTCTCTACTTTTTGCCGCCGGGATGCTGGCTGCCCAACCCAATGAATTAAACATTCTGATTGTCATCATTCTATTATTGATTGCCGCTATTTCGGGAGATTCTCTTAATTATTCCATAGGCAGGAACTTTGGTATGCGGGTAACGAAGGTTAAAATTTTCGGTAAGCAATTCGTACAGCAGGAACATATTGACAAAACCCATGCTTTTTATGAGAAATATGGTAGCAAAACCATCGTCATTGCCCGTTTCGTACCGATAGTCCGAACGCTAGCCCCGTTTGTGGCCGGAATCGGGCGAATGAAATACGGGACATTTATCACTTACAATATTTTGGGCGCTCTTTTATGGGTTGTAGGTATAACGTTGGTTGGATACTTTTTAGGAAATATCCCTATTGTAAAAGATAATTTCTCAAAAGTGGTCATTGCCATCATCATCCTATCCATTTTACCGATTATTTTTGAGTTTATAAAGGAAAGATATTTTAAAAAGGAAACCAACTAAATAGAACTTTCTCTTACAAGAAAAATTACCATCATTTATGGATTTCATTTTAATCTCATAAAAAATCTTCTGCAGCCAACTCCACTCTCAGTTCATTTGCATTATGAAAATGAAGGGTTTTGATACCAAATACTCTTGCAGCCTCTACATTTTTGAGATTGTCATCTATGAAAAGACAATTTTCCGGTTTCAGATTGAATTTATTCATCATCAATTCATATATTTTCGGATTGGGTTTGATTAGTTTTTCCTCACCCGAAACTAAAATTCCTTCGAAAATCTGAAAGAAATCAAATCTGGCCAGTGCAACCGGAAAAGTTTCCGCCGACCAGTTTGTCAAACCATACATTTTATGCTTTTTATTCAGTTCATACAAAATATCAACTGTTTCCCAAATTGCATCACGCAGCATTTTTTCCCATTGGCCATAATACATCCGGATTTCTTTCTCCCATTCGGGGTGTTGGGCTATCAGTAATTCGGTTGCTTTCTGTAAACTTCTACCTCTGTCTTGTTCTAAATTCCATTCGTCTGTACAAATATGCTTTAGGAACCATTCCATTTTTTCATCATCCTGAAAATAATCCCGGTAAACATATCTTGGGTTCCAATCGACTAAAACACCTCCAAAATCGAATAGAATAGTATTGATCATTATTTTGCTTTGAACTTCATTAAAGTTTCTTTGGTAAAGTCAGATAACACCAAACGGCCACTCATTTCAGCACGTTCCTGCATTAAATCAGGTAAGTGTTCTGTTCCTTGCCAGAATATGGATTTCAAATCACGCATGGCTTCCAGACTATAGACAGACAGTTCTTCTGCAAAAGATTGAGCTTCGTGCTCACAGGTTGTGGCATCTGGAAAAATATGATTATAAATTCCTTTTTCTTTCACCCATTGGGGAGATTTCCATTCGGTGGGATTCATCGTCATTTCGGAAAAAGCCGCAATTCCTATTTTACGGGTAATGGCAGGTTCTATCACAAACGGACCGATGCCGATTGATAATTCACTCAGCCGAACTGAAGCATTTGTGTCTGCAAGTGCATAATCACAAGCCGCAGCCAACCCTACTCCTCCTCCCACTACTTTTCCGGTGATGCAACCTACAATAAATTTGGGGCAGCGGCGCATGGCCAGGATTACATTGGCAAAGCCCATAAAGAATTTTTTTCCTTTCTCAAATTCATCAATCGTCAATAATTCATCAAAAGATGCTCCCGCGCTGAAAACTTTTTCTCCAGCGCTTTTCAAAATGATGATTTTCACCTTGTCATTTTTCCCCAGATCATCTAAAATGCGGATTAATTCATGTAATTGTGTACTGGGAAAAGAATTGCTTTTTGGATGGTAGAACTCTATGGTTGCTATTTGCTTATTTGTGTCAGATTTGATGTAATAAGATTCCATGGATTTGATGTGCTATAAAGTTTACTATTTCAATAAAATTGATTAATTCTCGCTGTCGTAATATAATTTATAATATTTTTTGCCTTCCTCATCAGTCCCCTGCTCAATCATCTGACGATTGCCATGAACGTAAATATGAAAATTTTTGTCGAGTTTGATGATGCTTTTGAAGAATCTCGCTTGTTTTTTAACCGCGTTTTTTGAGATTTCGAACTGATTATTTAATTCTACTTCATAAACTTCTTCAAACCGTTTTTTATAATCTTCAAAACTCTGTTTCAATTCATCCTGAACCAAAACCTTCTCTGCAAATTCTCCTAATTTAAATTGATCATTTTCTTTAAAAAAATTCACTGATTTATTAAGTAAATCTACCTGATCTACTTTTTTAACCTCAAAATCTTCCGGCAGCTTATCCATCACATAGCTTTTGCAAAGATTGAGCGTATTTTCTGTATCAAAATACTCATCTTCACGTTTCATAAGACCGAGAAAATCATCCATCCAAATTCCTGTTTCATCACCTTTGCTATTGTCATAGCAGGAAACGATGAATCCATCTTCTTCTTCCGAATTAAAGATTAAGCAAGCTTTGTCAATTTTAGAAAGGAGCGCTCCTTCTTCCAGTTTGACATTATAGGCGTTTTCTGTTGGAATCGCCTGGAGAACTCTTTCTTTGTTTTCCGATTTGAAAATTCCAATCGCTTTGGTGTTTTCTCCTTCCACAATCGCATCCGGAAAATATACGACAAACAAATCTCCACCTTTTATTTTTGGATTAAAACTAACATTGTAAAGATGATTGGCAATATGAACAGAATTTTGTAAAAGCTGTGTGGGTTCTTCAAATGTGCTTTTAACGGCCAAATATACTGCATTGGCCTCCAATCCGTCCTTTTCTGAAAATCGGAAGTATTCCTCTGTCTTAAATGGTTTTGTAAAGAAACTATACAACGTTTCTGACAGTTCCTGCGGATAAAAAGTCAGTGTCTTTGACAAATGAACGCCTTCATCGGCTGACTTATTCCCCACCCGGTGAATGATAAGATCAAAAGTTTCTTCAGGATTTACAAAATGCATAATTAAAATTTCGATTAACAAAAGTAAACAATTCACCTCTCTTGGAAGTTGAATCTTGTTTAAATTCCATAAAAAAATCCTGCAATTGATTTGCAGGATTTTTGTGACCTCGACAGGAAAGGAATTTTTTAAATTCATAGAATTATTTATATAATTGAATATTAATTATTTAGGTATAAAAGATTTAGATATAATCTTGGCAGGATTGGCAATTATTTGAAAATCAATAATATAAGAACCACAAAAGGAGAAAGACGAAGCAAAAATTTTCCAATGTTTAAGTAAAATGCACCATATCCATACTCCCACTCAAAATCCCAATATTTAACCCATATTCTTTTTAAGTAGGTTAATAATTTCTTCCTTGTCATTAATGATTTTTTTTAGTAGTTCAATTTCTTTCATTAACTGTTCATTTCCATTACTGGAATTATCAGCATTACGCATTTTCATTTTTTCATTTCCGTTAATAATGATACTGTTGATAGCTTGTATTATTTCCATGTTGTCGGTTAAGAGTTCAAGGAGAGGTACATTATAATAATTTCCAAACTTTTTCAGCATTGCTGTAGATACATCTTCACTTCGGAAAATCTTATACAAATGAGTTCGGCTAATCTCAAGATTTTGAGCCAATTCCTGAATATTTGTATCACTATCCTCCACATACTTTTTAAGCAAAGAACCTATATGTATTTCATTCATTTTGTATCAAATTTGGATATTTGTATTATTATTTATTACATTTGTGTATCATTTTATACTTATTGTTAATTAATTTTTACACAACATGAAAGCAAATTTAACAAAAACCAATCAAAAGAAATTCAGAATCTTAGAAATTTTGGATTTAATGCCACACAAAGAAGCCAAAACCCTTAAAAAGAAATTACCTGAAATTTTAGGAGTTACACGCCAAACAATGGCAAAATACTGCAATGCTCAATTAGAAGATAATTGCGACATGACTACCTCACATTTTTTCACACTCTGTAAAATTCTTAACGTAGAACCATTAGAACTCATCCGACTTCCTAAAAACCAAAAACCCCCAAAAAAAATCAAGGATTTACGGGAAAATGAACTTTCAAAAAATTTAGGACTCACCAAATAACACTACAATGAACATTACAGCAATAGACCCGGCTTTAGAATTAGAATCATTAATTGAACTACTTACATCCGACCTCAAAAAATATGAGAAATCAGACAAAGTAAATCGCTACTACGTTGAAAGACAAATCAAGCTGATAGAGAAATTAAATAGCATTTCATGCACTTTAATTTTTTACCGAAATCATGGACTACTTACCACTATTCAGAAGGAAATCAACATGATAAATCAAGTTGATAGCGAAGTAGAAAACTTTATAATTAAAGTCTACAAAAATCAAGAATCACTAAAAACAGCAATGATAAAAATTAACTATTAAAATCTTACTTATGCAACTCTCAAAATACTTCAATTCAAAAGAATTTGACAGCCCAGACGTCAAAGGCTCCGGACAACTAATGAACCCCTTATTTATCGCCAAATTGACTACAGCGAGAGAAATCGCAGGAATACCATTTATTATCAATTCAGGTTATAGGACTGTTCCCCACAACAAAAAAGTAGGCGGGGTGGCAAATTCAAGCCATTTAAAAGGTTTGGCTGCGGATATCAGATGTAACAATGACAATCAACGCATTATCATTGTTAATGCCCTATTAGAGGCAGGTTTTACCCGAATAGGCATTGCAAAATCATTTATTCATGTAGATGATCACAAAGAAAAAAATCCTTTTCGTCTTTGGTTGTATTAATTTTTAATACGTCCGTATCTAATTGGTTTATCTTAACGCCCACAACTCAAATTTTGTATTATGAATGATTACAAACTTATACCTCATTATTCCATTAAGCCTAATTCTATTACTATCTATGACCTACCCGAAAAAAAGTATTACAGCAACCAACTTAGCTTAAAAGGGCTAAAAATGCCTAATTCAGGACTTCCAAAAGGTTGGGAAAACTTAAAAGACAATCAAAATAAATTCGGGGAATTATCAAAAAACGCCCAAAAAAGACTTAGGCAAAAATTAGAATTCATGATGTACCTAACAAAACCAAAAAAAGTCGGAGGTAGAAAAATCAAAAATAAATACCAAAACTACATAACGCAGTTAGAAAAAGGACAGAAGTACAAAGAAGAAATTCAATATAAATTGACATTCATCACACTTACATTACCATCAAAACAGGTTCACAGCGATGAAGATATAAAATCAAAATGCCTAAATCAATTCTTGGTAGAACTCCGAAAAAACCACAAAGTCAAAAGGTACATTTGGAAGGCTGAAAAACAAGAAAATGGAAACATACATTTCCATATACTCACAGAAAAATATATCCAATGGCAAAAAATCAGAAAAATTTGGAATCGAATAATCGGAAAATTAGGCTACATCAAGGAATACCAAAAAAACATGAAATCATATTATAAAAATGGCTTCATAAAATCAAAAAATCCAAAAGACACCCGGAGTTTAGCACAGCAAAAAAAAGCATACCACAAAGGAATCGCAACAAATTGGACGAATCCTAACACTACCGACATTCACGCTCTATATAAAATAAAAAATATTCAGGCCTATATTTCCAAGTACCTCGCAAAAGGCGTCACCAAAACCAAGAGAATCGGACAAATAGAAAAAGTATTAGAAAAAATTGATCATCTAAATAATGAAATCGACAAAATAAGTTCAGAAATCAACTTTTTAGACTGGAAAAATGAAAAATGGGGAGAATTAATCGAAAAAAGAGAATCATTAAAAAATGAACTCACAAAATTTGAATTAATTTATCAAAACCTCAGGGACCAGGGGGTCAACGGCAGGATTTGGGGCTGCAGTCAAGAACTTTCAAAATGCACCGGAATAACTTTTCAGGGCAACGCAGAAGAACTACAGGAATTTGAATGGATATACCACAACTACAAACATGTTTCAATATACGAAGTCGGCAAAAAAAAGGTAATTACCCTCTATTTTGATATAAATAAAACCCCACTCATAAAATCAATTTTAGATGATCATTTATCATCAATCATTCTAAATTAAATTTTATCATGAAGAAAGCAAAGCCCAGCAGAAAACCAAAATCCAAAAAGCCTAAAAGTTTAATGGAGAAAATCTGTAAAAAACACCGTGTAAAAGATTGGTTTGCGGACTGATGTAGCGCAGGGCTTCCGCCCCCTTCCGGCTCGCCTGCTTCCTGTGTGGGGCTGTCGCCCCGTCAGGGGCTTGCCCTGCGCTTCCCTCCCTCGCTAATTGTATTTTCGCTTCGGTCGGGTGTAGAGCTTTGCAATGGTGTTCATACCCTCCTGCGCCCCAGTTTCCGCCCTTGCGTTCCACTCCCTGCGGTCGCTCCTCTTGGGCGTTCACGTGGCTGGTCGCTCCCCTACGGGCTACGCCCTTGTATCGCTCAACGGGCATTCACCCGCTCACTCTTCGGGCTGCGCCCTCCCGTTCGCTTATTTGGGCGGGCGCTTTGCGCCATCGGGTCGGCATTCCCGCCCTCGCCCCCTCTCTGACGTTCGGCGGCTCGGGCGGATTTGCCTTTCACGTCCAACGCCCTCCTACGTCGGGCTCTCTGTCCGTGTCCCTCTGGCGCCCCCCGTCCGCTCCGCCCTTTATTATTGCTCCCTACGGTCGCAAAACTTACGGAACGTACCACGTACCAATTTTAACCAAAATGCGCTTAAAACTAAAATTTGACACATTCAGGGCGATTTAACGAACGTGAATAGGAGTTGTTTACACTTTTGTCATATATTTGTTGACAAATGTATCATATATGAACACAGTTGAAAAATTAGGAATCGGTACTACAGCTGTACTGGCAACATTTGGGGCCAGCGAAATTGATTTGCCAAATTTGGTACAAGCACTCACCCAGCTTATAATCGCAGTAGGTACAATCATAGCACTATTCCGCAAAAAAAATGTTTAATTCAAAATTTCATTATCATGGCAAAAATTAAAATGTCAGCAATCGGGATCACGCAAATTTCAGGTAAAATTGGAGGTTCCGTATTTGCATTTAACAAAGGTGGCTTGTACGTCAGAAATGCAGGCAAGCCTACCAATCCACAAACCGCCAAGCAAACAGCCTTACGCTCTATCTTTGGCTTTGTTACCCAGCTTTGGGGAACCCTGACAGAAGAGCAGGTAAAAGCATGGAAGGATTTTGCAGCGTTAAACCCTAAAACTGACCGTATGGGAGATTCACGACCGCAAACAGGCTTCAACGCTTTCGTGGGCGTCAACCAAAATCGGCTACATTCAGGCTGGGACACTCCACTCATGGTTCCCAGTGAAAAACTGCCCATTCCAAGCCTGACAACCCCTAAGTTCATTATTTCCGAAATCCCTGCCAACAACGTACTAGACTTCAGAAGCCCGGTAGACCTACCGGCAGATACTTACGTATTATCTGTAGGCTTCGCAGTTGTCAACGAGTCTCAAAACCGCAACTACGGCTCCGTTAAAAATAAGTTCAAAAACAGAGTCAGGGTCGAGATACCTGCCACCGCTGCAAATCAACCTATTAATGTTGACCCTCTTTTAATAGCGGACGCCGTCGGTGATGTTACTAGAGATGAGACCGTTTATTTCCAAGTCCACGTACACACGGCGGACGGTCAAAAAGGAACAGAAATTACAGGTAAAACCATTGTAGAAGGTTAGCCTACACATCATTCATTTACTCATGTTTACCGCCCTACCTCAGGGGCGGTTTTTTTATATCTTCAGCAAATTGAATTTGTCCGTTAATTCCTTATCCATGACCAATCCCAAGGATTTTAAATATTTCAAAGTAGTATCTACAGACGTATGCCCATTTTGTTTCATTAAGCTGTATATATCAATTCCCGATTTATATGCCATTACATTCCCTGTATGCTTCCAACTGTAAATCGTGAAATGCTTTTCAAAATTCAATTTATCCAAATAAATACGGTACTGGTTCGAAAGTGTATTTGTGCCCATTGGCTTAGTCGGTGTGTCAGAATTTTTATTAAAAATCAAATGATTTTCATTTTCAACCTTAGACAACAGGTCCCGGAGAACTTCCAAAAAAGAATCATTAATAAAAACATACCGCTCCCTTTTCGTTTTGCTCTTTTCAGCAGAAAGGTAAATGTACCTTTTTTCAAGATTTACATTTGAAAAGGTCAACTGCCGTATCTCATTCGGGCGCATAAAACTGTAAAAAACAAACTGGCAGAAATTCCACAAAAACAAATCATGTTCCTGTAGAAACTCTTTCAACTTCTTTATCTGATCAGGCGCATAGGCTATATTTTGTATAGATTTAATTTCCTTTTGTTTCCGTACAACTCGAAATATATTTTCTCCTACAATTTCCCTTTCAACCAAAACCGCAAAAAGTCCTTTACATTGACTGATGATAGCGTTTATTGTTTGCCCTTTCAACTTCTGTATCACGCGCAGATAATCCAAAAATTCAAAAGCAAAAGATTTTTCAATAAATGAAATCGGTTGATGTCGCAAACTTTGATAATCAGAAAATTTGAGCAGATAATTTTTAGCGTGTTTATAGTTAGCTATAGATTTTTTTGCCAATTCGAGCATTTTTATTTCATAGGCATATTCCAACGCTTTTTCAAGTGTATATACCTTATTGCCGACCTTAGCAATTTGGTGCCGTTCTATATCCTTTGATTTTACATCATTGAAATGGTAACCTTTTAAAAGCAATTCATTTATTTCAGAAACCAATTTATTTCCTGCTATTTCCCTTTGCTCCAAATTCTCAATGGAATTAATTTGAGTTATACGCTTTCTCCGAAGTTTACCGGATATTGCATCAAATGCAGAAAATTCAACATAAAAATAGGGTTGAGATTTCATACTACCTTTTACAAGTCGGGCAGGTTTAAAATCATGTATTTCATTGATTTTTGACGGCATTATTAAGTTATGTTGGCAGGAAATAAAAAAAGATTGGCAGAAAATAGATTTTAAATTTGTATCTACTTCATTACCAACCTCATTTTTATTCTTAGTGACCTCGACAGGATTCAAACCTGTAACCTTCTGAGCCGTAATCAGATGCGCTATTCAGTTGCGCCACGAGGCCTTTTATTCGGACTGCAAATATACAAATACTTTATTTTTTGACCAAATTCATTAAATTGCAGCTATGAATTTCTCAAAAATTATCATTGCGCTTCTTTTTACTGTCATTTCATGTAAAAAAGAGAATCCTTCAAAAAACAACTTGGCAGATGTTGATCATTATTTTCAATACATTACAAAAATTGATTGGGTTGAAAACCAGGATTCTATCTCTATAAAATCGGGAAATGAAATTATTCATTTTGCTAAAAATGATCTTCCTTTAAAAACAGCAATGGTTATTCCCACATCGGTTATTTCTTATTTAGACGAGCTTCAATTGACAGATAAAATCTCAGGAATCAGTCAGCCAGATTATATTTTTAATCCAAAAATTCAATCTCTTCTCAGGGAAAATAAATTAGAAGAAATTGCTACATACAATGAGATTTTTGTTGAGAAAATATGGGTCAATCAACCTGATATTTTCATTACGACTTCAAGCCCTACGTTGGCTAAATTTCATAAATTATTAAAAAATCAAGGCATCACGGTGTTGTATATTGATGAATATCTGGAAGAAAATCCTTTGGCCAGAGCGGAATATGTAAAATTATTCGGTCGCTTGTTTGGAAAAGAAAAAGAGGCACAAGAATTATTTAACGACATTGAAAAAAACTACAAAGAAATTCAAATGAAAGTTCAAGGTAATCAAATTCAAAAGCCAACGATTTTGGCCAATCATATGTATGGTGACATCTGGTATATGCCGGGTGGCGAAAGCTATCAGGCACAGCTTTTCAAAGATGCCGGAGGCGATTATTTATGGGCAGATAATCCTTCAAAGAGTTCATTGAATCTTTCTTTCGAGACTGTTTTTGAAAAAGCACATGAAGCCGATGTTTGGTTAAACGCTGGTGATTTCCCAACGTTGGATGCTTTTATAGCAAGTTATCAAAACTACACATGGTTTGCCTCAGTAAAAAACAAAAAGGTTTACAATTGGTATAAGCGCACAACGCTCAAAGGCGCCAATGACTATTTTGAAACAGGAACGGTTCGCCCCGATTGGGTTTTGAAAGACTTGGCTGCGATTCTTCATCCGGAACTGTTTCCCAAACATGAATTGTATTTTTATAAGAAATTGGAATGATACGAAATTAAATACCTGTTAGGTTTTTAAAAACCCGACAGGTCTGAAATATAGTAAGTTTGTTTTTCAGAACAATTCCGATTTAAACTGCTCCAGGAAACGAATATCATTTTCGGTGTACATTCTGATGTCGCCAATCTGGTAAAGTAACAATGCAATCCGCTCAATCCCCATCCCGAAGGCGAAACCGGTGTATTCTTCCGGGTCAATGTTCACATTTTTCAAAACATTCGGGTCCACCATTCCGCAACCCATGATCTCCAGCCAGCCGGTTCCTTTGGTCATCCGGTAATCGGTTTCGGTTTCCAGTCCCCAATAAACGTCAACTTCTGCACTCGGTTCAGTGAACGGGAAGTAAGAAGGGCGCAAACGGATTTTGGACTTACCGAAAAGCGCTTCTGTGAAATAACTCAATGTTTGCTTTAAATCCGCAAACGAAACATTTTTGTCAATGTATAATCCCTCAATCTGATGGAACATCATGTGCGAACGCGCCGAAATCGCTTCGTTTCGATAAACCCTTCCCGGAGACAAGATCCGTATAGGAGGTTGATTTTCTTCCATATAACGGATTTGCACAGAAGAAGTATGGGTGCGCAAAACAATGTCGGGATTTTGTTCAATGAAAAATGTATCCTGCATATCGCGCGCCGGATGGTGTTCGGGAAGATTCAGCGCCGTAAAATTATGCCAGTCATCTTCTATTTCAGGCCCATCGGAAAGCGTAAAACCAATGCGCGAAAAAATGTCTATAATTCTGTTTTTCACGATATTAATCGGGTGGCGTGACCCTAATTCAAAAACTTCACCGGGACGTGTCAGATCTTGTTCGGATTTGGTTTCACCATTGTTTTCAAATGATTCTTTTAATGAATTAACTTTCTCATTTACAAGATTTTTCAATTCATTTACTACCTGCCCAAATTCTTTTTTTTCTTCATTCGGAACCGATTTGAATTGAGCGAACAAATCATTCAATATACCTTTTTTTCCTAAAAATTTGATTCTAAACGCTTCAGTTTCCTGAGGGTTTTTTGCGATAAATTGATTTACTTCTTCAATATGTTTTTTGATCTGTTCAATCATCATTCAATGGTTTGGAAATGCAAATTTAGATTTTTCAAATATAATCCGGCTAAAATCATAAAAATAAAGCTTTGAAAAAACAGAGTAGTCCTCAAAGACTTTTCTGATTTTAACTCGATTAAATTGTGGTCAAACGCACTGTATTGGTCATTCCTTTTTCAAATACAGGCATTGCATTCAGGTTGATAACATAATCTCCGTATTCCACAAAACCGTTTTCCAACGCCATTCTATTTACCTCAATGACCGTTTCGTCCGTGCTTCTGTCTCCGGCATCAAAATACATCGCTTTCACGCCCCACAAAAGATTCAGCCTCCTGATTATGTGCTTGTTGGGTGTATACACAAGTATATAAGCAATAGGTCGATAAGAAGAAATCTGAAAAGCGGTATAACCAGAATATGTAAGTGTAGATATCGCTTTGGATCCTGTCAGGCTCACCATTTTTGCTGCATTGTAACATACGATTTTGGTGACAAAGCGATCATTTTTATTCTTGGGTTTAAGGGTGGGCACCTTTATCATCTCTGAATCTTCAACCCGTTGCAGAATTTTGGTCATGGTTTCAATTACCTGAACAGGGTATTTTCCGATTGAGGTTTCTCCACTCAGCATAACTGCATCTGCTCCGTCATAGACCGCGTTGGCCACATCATTTACTTCAGCTCTTGTGGGCGTAAGGCTGGAAATCATGCTTTCCATCATTTGCGTGGCCACAATGACCGGGATACGCGCCAATTTCGCCTTATGAATGAGCATTTTCTGGTATTGCGGTACAACTTCCATGGGCATTTCCACCCCCAAGTCTCCTCTTGCCACCATGAGTCCATCAACCGCTTTGATGATTTCATTAATGTTTTCTAATGCTTCCGGTTTTTCAATCTTTGCTATGATCGGGATTTTGTATTTCGCGCCCTCATCAATCAGTTTCTTTAAGTCCAATACATCTTGTGCAGTTCGGACAAAAGAAAGGGCCAGCCAATCCACTCCGTTTTCTATGGCAAATCGGGCATCTTCTATATCTTTTTCGGTAAGTGCCGGCAAAGAAATTTTCGTATTTGGCAGGTTTACGCCTTTTTTTGAGGAAAGAGCCCCCCCCTGAATTACTTCTGCTTTTACTTCATCTTTTTGATTTGTGCTGATAACTTTTAAAACAAGCTTACCATCATCAATCAAGATATTCTCGCCTACTTTCACATCATTCGGGAACTGCTTATACGTCATGTAGGCTTTCTCCTTGGTCCCGATTATTTTTTCATTGGTAAAAGTCAGCACATCACCGGGCATAAGTACAATACCTTCTTCCATTTCTCCAATTCTAAGTTTTGGCCCTTGTAAGTCAGCCAATATAGCAGTGTTGTAACCGTATTTGTCATTTAAGGAGTGGATTAGCTTAATTTTTTTTCTGACGTCTTCGTAGTTGGCATGAGAAAAGTTGATACGGAAAACATCTGCTCCCTTGTCCATCATTTGTCTTAAAATTTCTTCATCATCTGTGGCGGGGCCCAGCGTGGCAACTATTTTTGTTTTTTTTAGATACTTGGGGTTGTAGTACATCATTTTCTTCATTTTTTTTTTAAAAAATCAATCTGCTTATAGTTTTAATTTTATCTGTTTCAAGCTTGGTTATTTGTTGAATGAATGAATTTTCGACAAATGGGAGTTCGTCTGAAAAATCGCCCGTAATACGCAAAAGATAATTATATTCTTTGAACTGGGCTATCAAAAAAGGCGTTACTTCAAATAATGAAGCAAAATTACTAAAATCCTGTCGATTATTTAATGTATAGGCGCTATTCTTAATGATATGATAACAAACTTGTCTCTCACAATCTTCCCATTCAAAAACCGGGTAGTATGTTATTTCTTTTCCAATCACTACATCCAGGTCTTCACACCGGCTGAACTGTGTTCCGAAAAATTGGTTTATATGATAAATAAGCTGAGGAGAGTCTGCATAACCGGACACCAGGCCATATAGCTGGAAATCTATAAATTCCGATTCATCAATCAACAATGTTTTAAATGCCATTTACAGAACATTTTCCATTTTATTTTGCAGTACATAGTATGCCCTTTTAGAAGCATTTTCTTCTGCCCGTTTTTTCGAGGTACCTCTTCCTTTTGAAATTACTTTTTCATTCATCCTTACAACCGAAACGAATACGGTGAGATCTTCTGCGTTTTCTTCTTCAAAAGTATTGAAGCTTATTTTATTTTTTGACTTCTGCCCCCATTCTAAAATGAGGCTTTTGTGACTTGCAATGGTTTTCTCAAGCTTTTCTAAGTCAAGGTGTTTTTCAATTATCTTTTGGAAAATAAATTCGGCGGTTACACTGTAACCTTTGTCAAGATAAATGGCGCCAATCAAAGCCTCAACCAAGTCTCCATTAATATCTTCCCCTAAGTTAGGGTTTCCTGCCGGGTGTAATCTTTGTTGTAGTTCAAATTGTCTTCCAATTGAATTCAATTGTCTGCGCGAAACCATTTTCGACCGCATTTTCGTAAGATATCCTTCTTGCTTATCGGGGGCATGCTGGTAAATATAAACAGCTATGATTAATCCCAGAACTGCATCGCCGAGAAATTCAAGACGCTCAAAGTTGACATCCTTTCCTTCTTCATCTTTTACCTGTGCCGAGCGATGAATAAAGGCTTCTTTATAATATTTTAAATTTGAAGGGGAAAAGCCCAGAATCTGATTCAGATAAGTCCTAAGTTCCGAATCAACTTCAGAAGGCTTGCCTTTATCGGATTTCTTTAACTGTAAAAACTTAATTTTTTCCCAAAAGAGCATAAATTTATATTTTCCTGAACACAACACAAGCATTATGTCCTCCGAATCCAAATGTATTGCTCATAGCTATATTAACTTCACGTTCTTTTGCTTTATTAAAAGTAAAATCAAGACGTGGGTCTAAATTCTCATCATCTGTAAAATGATTGATGGTTGGAGGAACAATATTGTGCATGATGGATCCTACAACGGAAACGGCTTCTATAGCACCGGCCGCTCCAAGTAGGTGTCCTGTCATGGATTTTGTCGAGTTAATCTGAATATTATATGCATGCTCTCCAAATAATTTTTGAATGGCCTTGGACTCTGCAATATCTCCAAGCGGAGTAGATGTTCCGTGCATATTAATATGGTCAACTTCTTCCAAATGAATTGAAGCATCATCCAACGAATTTTTCATCACATTGTAAGCTCCAAGTCCTTCCGGATGTGGTGCCGTAAGGTGATATGCGTCGGCAGACATTCCGCCTCCAACAAATTCAGCATAAATTTTCGCTCCTCTTGCTTTGGCGTGCTCATATTCTTCAAGAATAATAGTCGCGCTTCCCTCCCCCATTACAAACCCATCCCGATCCTTGTCAAAGGGTCTTGAGGCTGTTTTAGGGTCGTCATTTCTGACTGATAATGCGTGCATGGCATTAAATCCACCAATACTGGCTGCGGTTACAGCTGCTTCCGACCCACCACTTACAATTACGTCAGCTTTTCCTAAACGGATGAGCATGAGTGAGTCTATAAGCGCATTGGTTGAAGACGCACAAGCTGATACGGTTGTGTAATTAGGCCCCATAAACCCAAATTCCATAGAAATGTGGCCGGGCGTGATGTCGGCTATCATCTTAGGAATAAAGAATGGGTTAAATCTCGGTGTTCCGTTTCCTGTCGCAAAATTAGAGACTTCTTCTTCAAAGGTCTTAATCCCTCCGATTCCGGAACCCCAGATTACCCCTACACGTTGTTTGTTTACATTAGATTCAAGTAAACCGCTATGTTTAACGGCCTCACGAGCTGCAACAATACCTAATTGCCCGCATCTGTCCATTTTCCTCGCTTCTTTTCGGTCAAAATGGTCTTCTACGTTAAAGTTTTTAACCTCACAGGCGAACTGTGTTTTAAACAAACCGGCATCAAATAAGGTGATGGGTGCCGCTCCGCTGACTCCCTTGGTCAAAGCTTCCCAATATTCAGGAAAACTATTCCCAATCGGCGTGAGCGCACCTATACCTGTTACTACAACTCTTTTTAATTCCATAAAAAGTGGAAAGTGATTGAGTGATTACTTATTTAAATCTTCAATGTATTGTACTGCTTGGCCCACAGTAGAAATCTTCTCTGCTTGATCGTCCGGGATCTGAATGTCAAATTCCTTTTCAAATTCCATGATTAATTCTACGGTGTCCAATGAATCAGCACCTAAATCATTAGTAAAGCTCGCTTCTAAAGTTACTTCACTTTCGTCAACACCTAATTTGTCAACAATGATTGCTTTTACTCTTGATGTAATGTCAGACATAATAATTGTTTTAATTGTTTTTTGATTTGGCAAAAATAATAAAACTTTACCTAATCTTGCATATATTTATATTGCAAACATAGTTTCAGTTCAAACCCTACAAATATATCAAAATATTTGAATCATTCTAAACTGATATAAATCAACACATTCTATATGAATTTATTCTAAATTTGTCACTTTAATTTTACGTTAAATGTCAAACGCAACAACAAACAAAACCATGGATTCCAAACTTTCCAATTACGGTATAACTTCAGATAACGTTCGCTGGAACCTTTCTCCTGAAGAATTAATACAAATTGCATTAGAAAAAAATCAGGTTGAAAAGGCATCTTCTGGCGCCATCAATGTGCTAACCGGAAAATTTACCGGACGCTCACCCTTAGACCGTTTCATTGTAAAAGATGAAGTTACCGAAAACACAATTTGGTGGGACGGAAAGGTAAATATACCTTTTGATTCTGCTAAATTTGATGCATTATATGACAAAGTCACTCAATATTTAAGTGGAAAAGAACTCTTTGTAAGAGACGCTTTTGCTTGCGCAGATGACCGCTATAAATTAAAAATCAGGGCTGTCAACGAAAAACCTTGGGCAAATTTATTTGTTTACAATATGTTCATCCGCCCAACTGAAGAAGAACTGACTAATTTTGGAGAGCCCGAATGGCTGATTTTAAACGCACCGGAATTTCAAGCAGACCCTGCAACAGACGGGACTCGCCAAGGAAATTTTGCCATTCTTAATTTTTCAAGAAAAATCGCTTTAATTGGTGGAACAGCTTACACCGGCGAAATTAAAAAGGGAATTTTCTCTGCTTTGAATTTCATTCTTCCGACTTTCAAAAACACTTTGCCTATGCACTGTTCAGCCAATATGGGTGAGAATGGTGATACCGCTATGTTTTTTGGACTTTCAGGAACAGGGAAAACCACATTGTCTGCCGATAAAAACAGAAAATTAATAGGAGATGATGAGCACGGCTGGACGGATGACAATACGATCTTTAATTTTGAAGGCGGATGCTATGCCAAAGTGATCAATCTTTCTGCTGAAGGCGAACCTGAAATTTACAACGCAATAAAAGAAGGTTCATTACTTGAAAACTGTGTTTTCAAGCCGGGAACCAACGAAGTCGATTTTGAAAATAAATCTATTACAGAAAATACCCGGGTAAGTTATCCCATTGATTTTATCGAAAACATCGCAGTTCCTTCATTAGGGAAAAACCCGAAAAATATTTTCTTTCTTTCTTTTGACGCTTTCGGTGTAATTCCGCCGATCGCAAAATTAGATCCTGCCCAAGCAGCTTATTTGTTTATTTCCGGTTACACCTCAAAAGTTGCCGGAACCGAAGCGGGTGTTACTGAACCCCAAACAACATTCTCAACTTGTTTCGGTGCGCCATTTATGCCGCTTCATCCGACCAAATATGCCGCCATGTTAAGTGAAAAAGTAGCCCAGACCGGTGTAAACGTTTGGTTGCTCAATACCGGTTGGAACGGACAGGGAAAAAGAATGAGCTTAAAAGACACACGTGCTGTAATCAACGCTGCATTAAAAGGCGAGTTGGATAATGTGGAATACAAACAAGACCCTTATTTCGGATTCCATATTCCGCAAAGCTGCCCGGGAGTATCTTCTGATGAAATCCTGAAAGTGGAATCTTCCTGGGATGATAAAAATGCGTACGAAGAAAAAGCGAAATTATTGGCCGGTAAATTCAAAGAAAATTTCAAAAAATTTGAAGAATTTGCCAATGATGAAATCCTGAGCGGAGGACCTTTGGTATAGAAGATTCAAAATTATATAAAAAATTGAGCCGATTAGCTGATTAACAACTAGTCGGCTTTTTTGTTGAAAACTTTTAGCGTTAAAAATTTGTGAGATTTAAACACATGCTATAAATTCGCGCCAATTTATGCAAACTTTAAAAACACACAATTTATGCAACAACTCGTAGTTCCGCAGGGCGCAGTCGCCCGAGCAAATGATTTGGCATTGGTGCCGATCATTGATCCCAAGAAGTTCTCTTTTGTCGTTAACAAAATGAGAACTTTTTTTTTGCAAAAAGGTTTCGTTGAGGTTCATACCCAAAACCGCCTGAGTATCCTTGCTGCCTGTGAAAATCCTCATTCCATTGCTTCTTATGATTATTGTGAAAATGTATGGCCGCTCCCCCAAACGGGACAAATGTGGCTGGAACATGAATTGTTAACCAAACCTGATGTTCCCGGGTATTTTTGTGTTTCAACGAGCTATCGTAATGAGGACAATCCCATCAAAGGAAGACACCACAGGATCTTTCCCATGTTTGAATTTGAGCTTCATGGCAACATCTATGATTTGATTGAATTGGAAAATGAATTTGTAGAATTCCTGGGATTTGGCGACCCTTCCGGCTACGTTCATAAAAATTATGAAGAAATGGCAGGGAAATATGGCGTATCCATTCTTGAAGCAGAAGATGAATTGAGAATATATGAAGAATACGGTTCCATTTTCTTTCTTGAAAATTTTCCTGAAAGAACACAACCTTTCTGGAATATGAAACGCACCGGGGAAACTGCCAACAAAGTAGATGTCCTGATGCATGGAATTGAAACCATTGGTTCAGCAGAAAGAAGCTGCAGTGCGGAAGAACAAAGAAATTCATTTTATTCCATTGAAGAAGGGAAATATGCCGAAAAATTATTTGACTTATTTGGGAAAAACCGTGTAGAAGATGAATTGGAGGATTTCCTTTCGTATGATTTCTTCCCGCGTTCAGGCGGAGGTTTAGGCGTTCCAAGAATGATCAGAGCCTTTGAGCTTTCCGGATTAATTTAACATTATCGCATAATTGACTAACACAATCGTAGAGACGCAGCACATCGCGTCTCTACACATTTTATCATCATTTCTTGCTTTTGATTCCGGCTTGGTGTGCAAAATTCTCTGCAAATTCCACAATGTAATTGGCTACTTCGTCTTCATTGGTTGCACGCTGATAAGAAGTTGCCATGGATATAAAAATCTGGTGGTAAAATCTTTTCATATCATCCATAGGCATTTCTTTGGTCCATAAATCAATCCGCAAAGCTTCTTTTTCTTTGTCATCCCAAACCGAAATCATGGCGGCTTTTGTTTCTTTATGATTAATTCCGCCATCCTCGGCATTCCATGTCATTTTTTCCGGAACATGGTTTTCATCCAACTCCACTTCTACTATGATTTGTGTTTTTTTCATCTTGATTAAATTAATTTTTTATGTATTGACACCTTCTCTTTTTTTCGGTTTGCTTCAACTCCGCTCAGCAACCGAAGCATAAAGCTAAAGCATCTGGCTTATTCATATTTTCCCACTTCGTCATTCTCTTCTTTTTTGGTCGGCGAATAATCTTGTCCTCCTTTCTTGGGTTTGTATTTTGATTCTTTGAATATCACCTGTGTATCTTGATTAATGAATTGTTCTAAGGTTATTTCAGGATTTTCTTCCAGATATTTCCGGCAAATCTGCCATCCCACCCAAGCTCCAATTCTACCTGGAGAATCTGTTTCAATTTCATTCAAGAATTTGGAAAAGGGAGCCGGCTGTAAAAATCTTTCTCTGATTGATTTGTCAGTATCAAATACCATATTCTGCTCCACAAAATAATTCCAAATATCCCCTTCATTGGATTTGGCCCATTCCAACTCTTCTTTTGTATAGCCTATTTTTAATTCGTCAGGAGTTTGTGGCAGAAGCGCATCGGCCAAAATCAGTTTTTTCCCTTCATCCACCATCAGGTCTACAAATGTTTGCTGGCGTGGATTGAACGGAACGATTTCCAATCCTATTGCTTGCACGACCAACGGAGCGATATTTTTCGGGGTCATATTTTTTGCCATATAGGGATATACCCTTTCTTTTTTGTACCACTGACTTTGGCTCCCCATAAATCCGTCAAGCGCTATAAATAACATAGCTTCTTTCCGCCCATAAATGACGGGATTGTAAATGCTCTGCATTCCTGACGAATAGGTATAAACCTGTGGAATCATTTCTTTTGGAAAATAATATTTATAATAGGTAAATAACTTGTTCAGCTGATCTTTGTATTCAGCTCCTGCAAATACATTTTGTATAGAATCATAAATTCCATTCTCAATGGTATCTTTTCTTTGTTTTTCCCATACTTCGTCGGGTGTAGGGTCAGCTGAATGATCATCAAATAAAAAAGGATATTTTTGCTTTAATGTAACAAGCTGATTATCAAGGTTAAAAAAATCTTTGCTTATGTCCGTAAACTTCAGCTCCACTTTTTCTTGTGGTAGCTCAACATCCCAGCGGTCTTTCTTCCCACAAGAAAGTACAATTAAACAAAAAAACAAAATGAACCAATAGGATGTTTTCATCTGATAAATTTTTATTTGTTTTCAATGGACAGATGAAATGGTCTTAAAATTTCTAATTTGAATCCCCAAATGGATTTAAGGCATTTCATTATCTTTGAATTAATTTGAACCGCAAATTTAATCATATAATGCAGACCGAAAAAATCATCCATCATATTGTCAATTGGTTAAGTAACTATTTGGAACAGTCCCGACAAAAAGGTTTTGTAATAGGTATTTCGGGTGGAATAGATTCTGCGGTAACTTCCACGCTCTGTGCCAAAACAGGCTACCCCACGCTTTGCCTTGAAATGCCGATTCACCAGGCGCAGAATCAGGTTACACGAGCGCAAAACCACATTCAATGGCTTCAGTCAAATTTTGAAAAAATTGAAGGCAAAACCGTCAATCTTACTTCGGTTTATGATGAGTTTGTTTCAGTTGCGGAAAAATCCGATCATGAGTATGCTTATAATTTATCATTGGCGAACACCCGTGCCAGGCTGCGGATGACAGCTTTGTATTATTATGCCGGATTAAATAATTATCTCGTCGCCGGGACCGGCAACAAAGTGGAAGATTTCGGCGTAGGATTTTTTACCAAATACGGTGACGGTGGTGTAGACCTCAGTCCGATTGCCGGTTTGATGAAGTCGGAGGTGTATAAACTGGCGGAGTTTATGAACATTAACCGGGAGATTCAAAACGCTGCTCCTACCGACGGCTTGTTTGGGGATAACCGGACAGATGAGGAGCAGATTGGCGCAACTTATGACGAGCTGGAATGGGCGATGAAAGCTGCAGAACGTGGCCAGATAGCTGCTGATTTTTCGGGACGAGAACGGGTTGTTTTTGAGATATTTGAAAAACGCCACAAAGCGAATCTGCATAAAATGTCTCCCATCCCGATTTGTGAGATTCCGGAGGAGTGGAGGTGAAAATCATGTAAATCCCCCGAAAACTCCGACAGTTTAAAAGATTATAAAAAGTTATAAATTTAAGCTGTTAAAAGATGAAAAAGTCAAGATTTACAGAAACACAGATCAGTCAGGTTCTTAAAGAACAT
>PJTQ01000353.1_pt1 | contig 33583 bp, 25 predicted proteins | sample 1512231 | NCBI WGS metagenome assembly PJTQ01 (sample SAMN08177688, study PRJNA422409) | Soil metagenome, whole genome shotgun sequencing project. | isolation source: Soil (3) enriched on wood chips | place: USA: Madison | collected 2015-01-15 | reverse complement strand
TTAAAAGATTGTAATAATCATTTGGGATATATTGGGCATAATTCAAATGGATCCTATGGAGTGTATGCTACATCACTAGGAAACACTATTGATGTATTTAAATTTGAGGGTGCAAAATTAAGCAACTTATGTGCTATACCTATACCACCCACTCCGGAGGTGATGGATTTAAAAACATGTTCAGGTCAAACAGTAGATCTCCAAAATGCACTGCAGAATAATATACCTGCTGGGTACTCACTACAATGGTGGACAACCCCCGATCGCCAAACAGGCACACAGGTAGCCGATCCAACAAATGCAGATGCCGGAACTTACTATGCTTTTTATACTTCTGATAGTGCAGAATGTTCCAGTATTGAAGGTGTTTCAGTTGAAGTATCTAATTATACATCTACTGATCCAGAATTTTCATCATGTGCATGCTTCAGAGAACCCATATTGGATGGAACAAGTGTAGAAACCAAAGTAGGTGTTTCAGTTTTAAGAAAAAGTACAAAATCTGGATGGCCTGAAGTGAGAAAAGGTGGTTTCATTGCCTTGGAATCCAATAATCTGGGTATGGTTGTAACCCGAATTGCAAAAGAGAATCTATCTAATATTATTGCTCCGCAAGAGGGAATGATGGTATATGATACCACGGACAAGTGTTTGAAGATTTATTCTGACAACGAATGGAAATGCTTTAATACCCCTACTTGTGGTACGGATAATGATAATCCAGAAGACCTTACTAAATTTACTTATCGTTATGGAGGTAGCAGCAGCGATACGTCGTATTCGGTTTATCTTCATCCAAATGGGGGTTACATTGTCTTAGGTAACACCTATTCTACAAATAGTGGAGATGTGACTTTTACCAATCCATATTTACAAGGAGGATCCCCATGGTTTTTAACACTCGACGAAGAAGGAAACCGAAATGTCAGTAAGGCGATTGCACCATCAACAGGTTCATATATGTCAATTTCTATGAATAAATTAGCCCCTACTTCTGATGGGAACTTTATAGGAGCAGGGTATACAGTGCAAGATTTTCTTTCAGGTAATAGTAATGTTCGTGAAGGATTCTTGGTAAAATTAGACAAGGATGGAAACAAAATCTGGGAAAAGAAATATAGATATGCTACTGGTAATGATAGGAATGAATTTACGTCTGCAAAAGAAACACCAGACGGTGGATTTATCGTATTGGGTAAAATATTTTATTTGACACCTACTTCTAAACCAGATGAATTTTGGGTAATGAAAACCGATAGCCAAGGCAATAAGGTTTGGGAGAAAACATTTGCTACAAGTGGACATGAAAGTGGTAATTTGAATGGTGCTGGTGAAATTTTTGTAGAAGATGATGGATATGTTTTTGTAGCAATTGATAAGGGCCTTAATCCTGTAGTGCGAAAAATTGATTTGAACGGAAACCTAATTTGGAATACTTCTTTTCCTGATAGTTTAGGAAATAATTATCATTATTTATTTCCGACCGCCGATGGATACGTTTATGGAGGAAATTCCAATTCAGATGCCTATCTCGCAAAATTGGATACCAATGGAAACATTGTCACAAGTAAAACATTTGGGGGAAGTGGATCGGAGAGCTTATATGGAATTACCCCAACCGCTGATGGAGGGATTGCCTTTGTCGCAAACACAAACTCTTCTGCTGATGGAGACGTGACCGAAACCAATAATGGCAGTATGGATCTTTGGGTGGTGAAACTGGATCAAAATCTCAACCTTCAATGGGAAAAACTATATGGTGGTATAGGTTCAGAGTCGGGATATAATGGACAACCTATTGTACAAACAGCTGCCGGTGGTTATGCCATAGTGGCTTATAGTGCTCATGCTTCTGCAGGGACAGGAGATCAGGCTAACTTGATATCCAGAGGAGGGGTTGATATCTGGTTTTTGAAACTAGATTCAAACGGGAACCTGGAATAAATTTTCGAATGTTTTTCAAATCTTAATTTAAATTATTGTTCAAATTCTCAAACCTTCAAGGTATTAATACCTTGAAGGTTTACTCCAAAGATTCTTATATTAATTGTGTAACATATTTTTATTTAAAATAGAAATAATCTTTAAAATCAAATAAAATGAAAAATATATTTATAAGTAGTTTATTGTTTATCTCAGGATTGGCTTATTCACAAGTCATTATCGGCGATGAAGTCGGAAGCGCTTCGGATAAAACATCCGTTTTATTGGACTTCGCAACAAATCAAAATAGAGGTATTTTACTACCTGCAACCCGAAATTTACCTGCTGGAAGTGGTTTAGTAGAAGGAACTATAGTTTTAGATGCTTCAGACCCATTAAAGGCGAAAGTAAAATATTACAATGGCTCTTGGCAGGATTTAAGCAATGGGAATGAAGCTGATATCACATCTTATATGACCATTCAACCTTTAGAAACTGAAGAGACAACCCAAGGTATAATTATAGGCTCGGAAACCTCTACAGCGGATGGAGTTTTGATACTAGAGTCAACGGACAAAGCTATGGTTTTGCCGATGGCAGAAAGTACGGATGAGATAATTGATCCTGCCCCGGGAATGATGGTTTATATTAACAAAGAAGGGGCTAAGCGTTTAGCTGTTTTCAATGGGTCTGGATGGACCTTTTGGATGCCGTAAAAGTTACCGATATAAACTTGTTGAGTTTCTTTGAATATCCATCAATATAAAATAAGGGGGCTGTCTTTTGGACAGCCTTTTATTTTTTCTGACCCCTATGGAATGCAATTAAGAGGAGTATATAAGCTACTCGTTTTTTAGAATTGTCTTTGTAGATGAGTCTTTTTTTAGGATTCATTAATATTGATAAAACCTTAAGGATACATAAATATTTTTTAATAATTAACTAATTATCTGTATATTAGTTGTTTAATAAGTAGAGGGCTTCTTAGGGGGCACGTTTTTATTATTATCTGACAATGATTTGCTTCATTTGCAGTCAAAATTTTTCAAAATCAAATGAGGCTTTTAATATAAACTTTTAGTTTTAATCTCATTTCAATACTTATAGAATAATAATAAATTAATCATTATGAAAACAATACATTACAATTTAATTGCATTTTTATTGATGGCTTTTAATTTACAAGCTCAAGTAGGTATAGGGACAGAAAACCCTGACCCTAGCTCTATATTGGATATTTATGCAGACAATAAAGGTGTTTTAATACCCAAGGTAGCGCTTCAGAGCAAAGATGATGGGGCGACAGTATTAAGTCCGGCAAAAGGGCTAATTGTTTACAATACAAATACTACAATTATTCCCAATAGTTCCAATTCACTATCGGGTGAAGGTTTTTATATTAATTATGGAGATGCTTCTAGCCCGAACTGGACTACTTTTACCAATTATAAGTCTGAAAACTACATGTTGTTTTCGGCATATTCAGATTTAGCAGACAATAGAGTAGATTATACCCACCCAGATGACAATTCCTATATAAAGGACGATTTGGACTTAGGTTTGGAGGTTGCCGTTACAATTCCTGCTCAGACCACCTCTCAGGTAATTGTAAATTATTCTACTCCTGTTGGGACATTTGGTCTCATTGATGGGGAAAATACTTATGAGAGAAAAACTGCTGGATACTATGGGATTAGATTTTTAAAGGATGGTTTAGAGCAACTGTCAGGTTCTAGAAAATATTCTATTCCGCTTATTGCCGGAGGGGTACGAATGGTTTCTATTGGTGCTACCTATGTGGAATATTTAGAAAACCCTTCTTCTGAAGATATCGAGGTTACTTATTCTCTCAATGGTTATATAGAAAAATTGAATACTGATATTAATGAAAATTTTCGTTTTAATATGTGGGTAGATCCACCTCATTCAACCAATCCTGCAGATCCGGGCTACAATTATAACTGGGGAACCGGTACTATTTCGGCCCAAGTTTATGTAAAACCGCTTTAATTCTGAAACTATTCTTAATCACCTATTTTTATGACAGTGGAAAACTCTTTTTAGGTTTTCCACTTAGTCATTTAAAAAAATGATTAATTTCTACACTTTCAAATTAGCCTTATACCATTTTTCAATGAAATTTTCTATAATCTTATTTTTTTTCTTAGGTACATATTTCCAAACAACAGATGATGAATATAAAAGAAAAATAGATGAATTATTACACCAATCCGACCACTATGTTTTGAAAGATAATTTAAAGTCCTTGGGGCTAGCAAAAGAAGCCAACAACCTAGCAGAAGAATTCGGTGAACCGGAATATAAAATAAAAACTTATTTATATGTTTCAAAATGTCTAAACACGCTTGAGATGTACAAAGAAAGCATAGTTTATGCAGAAAAAGGTTTAAATATATCTCGGAAAAGCAAAAATCTCATTTACAATGTTTACTTACACGAACTAAAAGCCGCTAATTATACCATGCTTGGATTTTATGAACTCGAAGTAAAGGAATATCAGAAAGTGCTGGCTCTTTTAAAGAGAAGGGAGGATTTCGAATCCAAAAGGACTAGAGGTAGGATCTATGCAAGAATGTCTGCAATGTACCTCGATACAAACCAATATGCTGAAGCTTTATATTATATTAATCTTGCGCTTAAAATCAATGAAAAATTTACGATTGAAGAAAAAGATCAGGTTTCAGAACTAGGGGATTTATACAACATAAAAGGGGTAGTTTTATTAAAAAGTGACCGTTCAGATTCCGCAGTTTATTATTTTAGGAAACATCTTTCTATGATAGGAGAAGGCAGTTCCAAATATGTGCCTTATAAATCCTTAGGGGACTACCATTTTAGAATAGGTGATTTTGAGAACGCCCTTGAATTCTATTTAAAAGTTCTAAACGAAATGGAAAAACATAACATAGTGGACAATATTTATCAAGGAGATACTTTTAAAAGCATATCGGAAATTTACGGAAAATTAGGGGACGAAGTGAATTCCACAAAGTATTTAAATCTTTCAATCCAAAAGAAAAATTTAATAGATAAATCTAATGTGTCTTCCAGGCATATAATAATAAAAGAAATATTAAATGAAAAAAAACAGAATTATAAAAAGGAAAGGACTTATCTAATATTGAAAGGAGGATGTATGATAATGTTAAGTTTCATAATTTTATATCTTTTAAAGAGAAAATACACCAACTTAAAAAAGGAAAATTAAACAAATCGACATGTTTTTATGCTAGATATAATAATCTGATTGAATCTAAATCAAACTAAAATCCAATTCTTTATGAAGGCTTTAAATAGATTTTTTTCAATTCTACTAATCCTCCTAGGGCTTCTGATGATCTCATGTCATGATAAATCAGAAGCTGATATTTTTGATAAATATCTGAAAAAAATGCAAGAAGCCAATGATAGTTTATTGCCTCTGAAAACATTGGATTATGCATATAAAGCCTTGGAAATAGCACAGAATGAAGATGATTCTCAAATGCTTTCCCAAGTTTACCTGGAGTTAGCAGTTGCCTATACCAATTTGGGATTGTACCAAGAAAGTTTATCATATGTTAATTTGGCACAGAATGAAAGCTATACAGAAACTGATATTGACTTGAAATTGGAATTGTATAGTAACAAATCTTATATTTATAGAGCATTGGGATTGTATGATTTAGCACGAAATGAATCGGAAAGGATTATCAATGAAATTAAAAGGGATAATGAAAGTGTTCTATCATCAAGAAGATTAGCAAGAGCGGTTGAAAATATAGGAATTGCTTATTCCATGCAATATGAAACCACAGACTCTGTATATAAATACTCAGATAAGGCAATCCAAATACTAAAAAAGCACCCTAAAGCTGAAATTTGTGAAGATTTATCACTCTCTTATTTACAGAAAGCTCAAAGTTTTGTCATCGATAGAAATTTTGATTCTGCTTACTACAATATTAACAGGAGTTTCAGTTTGCTCAAGGAATGTAACATCAGCTATCCGATGGACATGTATTTTCAGGAACTGGGAAACTACTATTACAGTAAAGAGGATTATGACAAAGCCTTACAATATTATTTTAAAACCTTAGAAGAATTAAAAATAAATAATCTAAACGATTCTTATTCCATTGATGTATATAAATCAATTGCAGATATTTACCATGAATTAGGGAAAGCTGATAAAGAAAAAGAATATTTGACCATTTATGCTGAGAAAATTAATTTTCAATCTCTTGAAGATAAGAAAAACACAGCTTATGCTCTTAAACTTCTAATGGAATATGAAGAACGGGAAAAAAAGACTTTGGTGAAGCGTTTTTATAAAATTCTTTTAATTGTTCTTCCCATGGTATTAATATTGACTTTGTATTTTTTTAAGGAAAAAAGAAAAAGAAAAGAAAATGAATCTCGCTCTGTAAAACTCTTAAAAATTAAAGAAGAAGAAACTATAACTTTGAAACAAAAGGTAAATGAATCTTTTGATGAAATTTTACAGTTAGCCAAAGAAAATCACCCACACTTTTGGGTTCGGTTTCAGGAAGTCTATCCCAAATTTAGAAGTAAATTATTGAGCAACTGTAAAACACTTAAAACATCTGAACTCACTTTTTGCGCCTATGTCTATTTAGGATTTACAACAAAAGAAATTGCATCTTATACCTTTCGAGCTCCTAAAACTATTGAAAATAACCGCTACAATGTCCGCAAAAAACTTGGACTCAAACCAGAACAAGACTTCCTTATATGGCTGCATGATTTTGTCGATAGAGATTAATTTCTGGTTTTCAACATGTTATAAATAAAGGGGTTGTTGGGGGGCGAGTGTTTTGGTCAAAAAAAATCATATTACTTGCTTTGCCCTGATTTTTTCATTGCCTATTATAAGCACAAAACCAATGAAAAAATTATAAACTATATCAATTTAACCTAAATTAATCAATATGAAAAGAATTTTTGGATCTTTTATTTTTCTTTTCTCGTCTTTGATGTACTCACAGGTCGGGATAAATACAGAAACGCCTCAAGCAACTTTAGACGTACAGGCCTCGCCAGCTAACGGCTCTACAATTGATGGCATAATTGCTCCGAGATTAACGGGAGTACAATTAAAATCAAAGGATAGCTTGTATAGGGAAGATCAGACGGGTACAATAATATACGCCCTATCGGCTAGCCCTGATGCAGGGGTATCTGGCAAGAAAACAATTAATGTAACAACTGAGGGTTATTACTATTTTGATGGATCTATATGGGTGAAATTCACATCAGGTTCAGCTAGTGATGTGAGCCAGCCCGTTACCGCAGCTAACGGACTTACCAAATCAGGGGATAATATTCAAATGGGAGGAACACTCGTGAAGAATACAGACATTGCGACTGATGGAAATAATATTACATTTAGCGGAACGGGAAATTTCGGAATTGGTACAACATCGCCTACTCATAGTCTTGATGTAAATGGCTCTGGCGGTATCAGGGAAAAACTAAGAGTCGGTAACAGTTGGAACGAAGGAGGCGCATTAAGCGTTAAAAATAATGTGGCAACGGAACCGATTTCCACCTTTGTCGATTCTGATGGCAGTCTAAAGGCGATATTGCTCAATGATGGGAACTGGGGGCTTGGTACAGGTCAACCAACTGAAAGGTTGGATGTTGGTGGGAATATTCGCTTTCGAGGAGTTCCTAATCAAACAACTTTGGATACAGACGACCGAATGTTGGTTTTGCAAAATGATGGAACAGGGAAAAAAATATCACTTTCAACATTGAAATCTGAAATAGACACCAATACAAATATCTATACCAACAATGGTACATTAACAGAAAACCGCACAGTATTTTTGGGTGGAAATAGCTTGAATTTTGGAGGCGCAGGGTCGGTTGGTGTAGGTGTTGCTGAACCCACCGAAAAGCTGGATGTAGCGGGTACCATGCGTTTGAGAAATATCCCGTCCGGAAAGACTGATGATATGGTTTTAGTGGTAGCAAGCGATGGTGTGATTAAGAAAAGTTCTTTACCACCAAGTAGTTCATTTGTATTGTTTGATACCAATTCTAATACTGTAACTAGAAGCGCTGATAATATAGTTCGTCCCCTTGCTTTTGAGGGATCACCCAATAAAATTTATCCGGATTATATTGAAAAAATAAACAATACTACCTATAAGGCGAAAAAGCGAGGAGTATACACAATTGAAGCAGTTATAAAATATATTGATATTCCTGCCTCAAACGAAGGAGTCAGAGTTGGTTGTCGTGCAGGTTTGAATACGGGACCAAAAATTTTAAACATAATTGGAGACAGATGGAACGAAGGAGGAGGTACGACAACAATTTCCAGAAGTGTTATTTTAAATGAAGGAGATGAAATATCAGTGACAACAGGATGCAATAGACCGGGAAACCAAACGTACAAAACAGATTCAGGTTCTACCTTGTTTATTACATTTTTGCCGTTGTAATAATAATTTAGTCTTAATTTTTTGAGGCTCAATTGAATTTTATGTTGTAGAGACTATTTTAAAGTGTTTGCTTTTATATCTGGGAAAAGTCTGACAAGCCTGTTCACATGAACAGGCTTTTTTAATATAGGAAGAGTTTTTACTTTAGCTAAAATTCCTTAACCAAACATAAAAGTCATCGCTTGATTCTAATCCTAATTTTTTTCGCAACGCATATTTACGAGTTTGGATAGTTCTGTATGAACGGAAAGTATAAGCTGCAATTTCCTTAGAAGAAAAATTTAGGTATATGTAAGCCAACAAAGTAAATTCACCAGAATTCAAATCGGGATAAGCTAGGAAAAGTTTAGATGAAAATTCAGGATAGTGAACTTGGAATTTTTCAGGGAAAGAGGGACCGTTTTTTTTCGCTTCATCAATTACTTCTTCTAAAGAAATTTGTAGTTTTTGTTTTAATACTTTTAAATGTCGATCTTTTTCGTGAACAATTTTCTCATTCTCTTTAAGCATTCTTTGCTTTCTCTTTTTCATTCGTTTTTGAAGTGAGAACAAAAGGATTATTATAAGAAATGAAATAGCGATAATTATTTGCAATCTGGAGATTGCTTTATTTTGATGAGAAGATTGCTCTTCAAGAATCAAGTTTATTGCTGTTTGTATATTTTTTCTTTTTGATTCCTGAACTTCGTTTATAGATTTCTTGTGTTTTTCAAGATATTCTTTATGTTGAATCTCATTACCTGTGATTTTATATAATTCTGAAAGGTTTTTGGTTATTTCACTCGTGTATTCAAGATCCCTTACTTGAAAAACCTCCATATCTTTTAATGCCTTTGCGTAAAAATTAATCGCTGTTTCCCAATCACCAACTTCCTTATAATAGTCTCCAAAGCTTTTTAAACTAATAAATTCATACTCAACACCTTTTCTAATTAAACTGTAAGCTTTATCAAAATAATAATAAGCCGAGTCTTTTTTATTACTATACAAGCATATCTCTCCTTTAACCTGATATATATTATACAATTCGGAAGTCCTTTCTTTTTTCGAAAGTTCCTCTTGAGTTTTTAGAGCTCTATCAATATATATGGAAGCAGATTCATAGTCGTTCTGTTTATAATAATTATAGGCAATCCTAGCTTTAATTCTGGAAGATAATTGCTCAAATTCTCTGTTTTTTTTTGATGGAATAGAATTTAGAATATCAAAATACTCTTTCAGTTCTTGATCAAATAATCCTAAATTGTTGAAGTTATCTGCCTTGAATTCAAGGAATTGACATTTTAATAATATATCCTTTTGAACGTTTGGTAGCTTTATTCCTTTGCTTAGGTATTTCAAACTTTGATCATAGGCTCCCATGTAATTAAGTGACCTCGCCAAAATCAAATAGGATGTTGCAGTAAGTGAGGGATCTTCTATCTTTTCTGCAAGTAACGTTGCTTGTTGTGCATATTTTAAAGATTTTAAATCATCTTTGAACATATAAGCATTAGAAGCCTCCAGCAGCTGATTAATTTCATTTCTCTCCTTTTCTTGAGTAAAAACAGAAATTGGAATTATGATGAGCAGAAAGATTATATAGATGGATTTGAACAAATTCACAAAAAGGAGTTAAGGTTATTGCAAAGTTAATTTTTTAATTTAGTAAAGAAATCAGCAATTCAGATTCCTTTAATCCGAATTAAATGAAATTTTAGTACAGGCAAATCTATTGCTATCATGAATAATTGTGCAAAATTTTACAATTTTTTTCGTGATTCCAAGTCTAATTATAACTTAAAATTATGGACAATCACTTCTTCATATACAAGGACATCTTCTTTTGCGAAATATACGCAGGTCATTTTGCCTAAATCGACCAGCCAATATTCAATCCCGGTGAATGCACAGTGCTCACAAAACATTTTATAGTCAGTTTTTCCTTGCTGATGAAGTTCCAGATATTCTCTAAATTGATTAGGATTACATTCATCGGCAACCTCCAAATCATCATATTTTGGCGGTGATGCAACTGATTGGTTTTCTTCGTCATAATAAACCGAGTGACCATCTTTCACATAAGTTTCATAGGCTTTTACGCCAATCGCTTTTAATTCCCGTATGAACTGTGGGAAATCGGCACCGGATTTAACCCTTGCGTGGGATTCCTGTATTTGTTGAATAGTGAACATGTTATTATCTATCTAATTTTATTTCATCAATTATTTGTTGACCATATGTCCGAATGTCATAGTTATAAAATTCATTTACATTTTCAATTGCTGATGAAGTGAAATATACTTTATATCCATTTTTGATCTTATCTTGTACATAGGACTCTTTGGGGTGGTTAACAAATATAGTATTTTCAAATTTGTTATTTTGAAACATGATTTGATATACAAAAAACGAATTACCTAAAATTATAAGCTTTTTGCCATCAATATTTTTTATCCTATCATTTAACTTTCGAGTATAATTAATCATTGAGTCTTCCAGGTCCTCATTCACAAAGACTTCCCCTTTCAGTTTGAAAGACATTGAACTAACGTGAAATAGGTAGGGGCTTATGATCAATGATATGAAAAGTATTCTCTTCATAATTTTATTTTCCCAAGTCACACATATTAACAATAACAAAAAAGGAATCATGGGGATTAAATATGCATTTTCAAATGGGTAGCGGATGATTATAATTATGTTTAAAAAGATAATGATTACAGAAAATATTTTTAATGGATTGTGGTTTTGGATATCTATTTTGACCTTTTTTACTATGCTCCAAATCATTATCACTATTGATATCCCTAATGTAATTGTGCCCAAAAATCCAAAATTGTAGAGGGTCAAAAAGCTGAATATTTTTTTGGGTTCAAATTTCCAAATAGATAATCTTGGGAAAATATTTAGTCCATAAGTGCGAAAAACAGGAGTAAATGCTACAAAAATAGTAATGAATAAAATGAATGAAAGTTTTATTAAAACGTTGATTTTTTTATTACTCATCTTGTAAATCAAATAGAAAAATGCCGGAATAAAACATATTGAAGTAAACCGAATAACTACCATTAAGCCTAACAATAGCCCTGTTACTGAAAATTTATTTTCCAGTATAGCATAAGTGGCCAGTAACATGAAAAACAGCGACCACATATAATCCATGCTGACCATGCTGTTGATTACAATTGTTTGAATAAAACTAAATGTGATGGCTGCCAATAAAGATTCTTTATATCTAAGCTTTTTTAATATTAAAAAGAAAATTATGCTACATAAAACAGAAAAAATTACTGTAATTAAATTAAAAATATAATATGGCACATCATACACAAAACTGGCGATATATTCAGAAACTGGATATCCTGGAAATCTTGACGCAATATATCTACCATGAGTATGAATGTATTTTCCTGTCCATAAAACCCGCCAATTATCTAGGTCAAACCCAGGACTATTATATATAAAAGGAATTCTAGATACAAGTATAAGGAACGAAATAAGAAGTATTGACTCCCAACTTTCTTTAATTTCCCTCAACACACAACTACTTTTAAACAATATTACTATGATTAAATTATAATTTTGTTATGATAAAATAATGAGTTTGTCTATACTTTCAAATCCGTTTCTAAGCCAATTAAATCTTTGTGCTTATCCAAAATCGGTTGGACATGTTCGGCCAAAAATTCTTCTGTTTGAATGGGTGCAAAACCAATAAAATTCATCGGGTTCAGAACCTGTTGCAGTTTTTCTTTGTCAATGTTGAACCGTTCGTCTTCCAAAATTCGTTTCACCAGGTCATTTGGTTTTCCTTCCATTTTGACTTGTCGGGCTGCTTCCATACTATGCTCGCGGATCAATTCGTGCAATTCCTGGCGGTCGCCGCCATTTTTCACACCTTCCATGATAATGTATTCCGTCGCCATAAACGGCAATTCTTCTTTGATTCGTTTTTCAATGATCTTCGGATAAACCACCATTCCGTCCAATACATTGTTCCAGATAATCAGAATCGCATCAATTGCTAAAAATGCTTGTGGAATACTCAATCGTTTATTGGCAGAATCATCCAAAGTTCTTTCGAACCATTGTGTGGCAGCTACCATTGCCGGACTGCTTGCCAGCGACATCACAAATTTTGACAAGGCTGAAATCCTTTCGCTGCGCATTGGATTTCGTTTGTAGGCCATTGCGGACGAACCGATTTGGGATTTTTCGAATGGTTCCTCAATTTCTTTTAAGTTTTGTAACAAACGTAAATCGTTGGTAAATTTGTGAGCCGATTGAGCAATATTGGAAAGCGTTGCCAAAACTTCTGCGTCTATTTTTCTGTCATAGGTTTGTCCGGTTACCCCCAAAACTTTTTTAAATCCGAATTGTTCGGACAATCTTTTATCTAGCTCTTTTACTTTTTCGTAATTTCCGTCAAATAATTCTTTGAAACTCGCAGCCGTTCCGGTGGTTCCTTTTACACCTCGGAATCTTAAAGTATCAATTCTGAATTCCAATTCCTCAAAATCCAGTAAAACCGATTGCAGCCAAAGTGTCGCTCTTTTTCCGACAGTTGTCAATTGGGCGGGTTGGAAATGGGTAAATCCTAAAGTTGGCAGGTCTTTGTGTTCCAGTGCAAAATCATTCAATCCTTTGATCACGTTGACCAATTTTTTCTTAACGATTAATAACCCTTCTCTGATTTGAATTAAATCGGTATTATCACCCACAAATGCAGAAGTTGCACCGAGATGAATGATCGGACGGGCTTTTGGAGCCACATCGCCCAAAGTATGCACATGCGCCATTACATCGTGACGGAATTGCTTTTCATATTTTGCAGCTACTTCGTAATCAATATTGTGGATGTTATCACGAATTTCCTGCAATTGTTCCTCGGAAATGTCTAATCCCAAATCTTTTTGAATTTCTGCTAAAGCGAGCCAAAGCTTTCTCCATGTTGAAAATTTCATGTCAGGTGAAAAAGTGTAAAGCATTTCATCACTGCTGTAACGGGATTCAAGTGGATTTTGGTATTTGGCATTTGAACTCATTGGAAATTGATTTTTGCAAAATTAGTGTTTCGTAAATTAGTGTGAAAAGAAATCATCAATGATTTTTTGGCATTAATTGTGAAGTAATAATAATTAAACCTTTAAAATTTATCATCATGGAAGAGAAAAGACAATACAAGTATGCCGATACTGAAACGGCTCTTAATGAACTAAAAGACAAAGGCTACGAAAAGGATTATAATTCCGAATCACACTTGATAATTGAAGACCCAAGCGCTTTCAAAATCGTTTACATTTATCGTTATGAAGGTATGAGCAATCCGGACGATGAATCAACGGTTTACGGAATTGAACATATAAATCACGGGCATAAAGGTGTTTTTGTCGCGGGGAATTTAAGTTTCAACGAAGATGATGCCGCCAAAGTTTTGTTGCAGTTGGAAATTGAAGGAAGAAAAGAGGAGCTGGAGTAAAAAAGGATTTTGTCAACAATTCCCTCTCCTTTGGAGAGGCTTAAAACAACTCTTTTCGGATAATGTTCTGTGACCTGTCCGGACCTACCGACACCAGATAAATTTCAATGCCTAAATATTCTTCTATGAAATGAATGTATTCCTGTGCTGCTTCGGGTAATTCGTTAAAAGAATTAATGTTGCAGATGTCTTCATTCCATCCGGGTATTTCTTTGTAAATCGGTTTGTATTGATCCAATTTTGTAGTGGAAGCCGTAAAATAATCAATGACTTGATCGTCTTCCGTTTCGTAAGCCGTACAGGCTTTTATGGTTTCAAATCCGCTTAAAACATCCAGTTTTGTTATCACCAAATGTGTAATTCCGTTGATGCGGCAGGCGTGTTTCAAAGCCACCAAATCAATCCATCCGGTTCTTCTCGGCCTTCCGGTGGAAGCCCCGAATTCGTGCCCGACTTTGCGAATATGTTCGCCTACTTCATCATCTAATTCTGTTGGAAATGGTCCGTTTCCAACGCGTGTGCAATAAGCTTTGGAAACACCAATCAGATTTTTTAATTTAGTTGGTGGGATTCCGGCTCCGGTACAAACACCTCCGGTTGACGGTGATGAGGAAGTTACATAGGGGTAGGTTCCGTAATCGATATCAAGCATTAAGGCCTGTGCACCTTCAAATAATACATTTTTTCCAGCATCAATAGCATCATTGACCTCAACCACAGCATCGATTAAGCGATGTTTTATTTTTTCACCATAGGCCAGATATTGACTATATATTTCTTCAAAATCCAATGCTGGTTTTTCAAATAATTTTTCAAACAGGGCATTTTTTATTTTGAGGTTGATTTCCAACTTTTCTTTTAAAACTTCAGGATTCAACAAATCAATTGCCCGGATTCCCACACGCGCCACTTTGTCTTCATAACAAGGCCCGATCCCGCGTTTGGTTGTACCGATGGAATCTTTTCCTGCTGCTTCTTCACGGTATGCGTCTAACAAAACATGATAGGGCATGATGATATGTGCACGACGGTCAATAAAAATATGACCGCTGCCAATTCCACGACTTTCCAAGGTCGCTACTTCATCCAGGAAACTTTGTGGATTGACCACTACACCGCTGCCAATGATACACTTTCCCTGTGATTGCAAAACACCGGAAGGCAAGAGGTGAAGGACAAATTTGTCTTCGCCTACATAAACGGTATGCCCGGCGTTGTTTCCACCTTGGTAGCGGACTACATAATCTGATTTAGCTGAAAGTACATCGGTGATTTTTCCTTTTCCTTCATCTCCAAACTGGAGGCCTACTACAACGTATGTTGACATTTCTATGTTGTGATTTTATGGCAAATCCTGAATTTGCCTGTTACCGGACAAAAATAGGTCATTGAAGATTGAAGCACAAATAAAACAATCAACAAAAGCAGGAAGTTTTCAAGAATTTCAAATAAAAAAAATCGTTTAGCATCAGTCTAAATTAAGCAGAATTTAATTTAGAAAAGGTTTATTGCTTAAATTTAGGCATCAATTTAAAATTTAATCATGATGAAATCCATTCTCAAAACTTTCGGAGTTGTCATTTTCACGCTTTTTTTGGTGAATTGTGCCACAAAAGTTATTGGCACAACAGTTGCGGACAAAGAACCCGTTCCAACTAAGGAATATGTTCTGGCTAATTTTTCTAAGGAACAATTAGATACTGCGAAATCTATTTATGAGAACAATTGTGCCAAATGCCATAACCTGAAAGATCCGGCTTCAAGAAATCCTGAAGAATGGAACAATATTTTGAAAAGCATGATTCCCAAAGCCAAACTGGCCTATGAAGATGGGAGGTTGGTACGTGCTTATCTTGTAGCCAATTCAAAATAAAAGTTGGAATTATTTTTGAGGGATTGCGGTTCTTCATGTGGGTTAGGGTTAAAAGGTTTTATAGTAAATTTAAAATTCCTGTTTGGATAGTTGTTGGACTATTTCTGATTTGGTATCTGTTTTTCTCGTTACCAAAACCTTTATTTAAAGAAGATACTTGCACCATACTTTATAGCGAAGACAATCAGCTTTTGGGCGCAACCATTTCGCAAGACGAGCAATGGCGGTTTCCTGAAAATGATTCAGTACCGAAACGATTTGAAGTCTGTATTACCGAATTTGAAGATGCTTATTTTCGCAAACATCCGGGCGTAAATCCGGTTTCATTGTTTCGGGCATTTCGTCAAAACACAAAATCCGGCAATGTGGTAAGCGGTGGAAGTACAATAACCATGCAGACAATCAGATTGGCAAAACAAAATCCTAAGAGAACCTATTGGCAGAAATTCCTCGAAATGATTCAAGCAACAAGGCTTGAATTGACTTATTCAAAAGATGAAATTTTAAATTTATATGTTTCTCATGCGCCATTTGGTGGGAATGTAGTCGGGTTAGATGCGGCTGCCTGGCGCTATTATGCAAAACCGGCTCATCAGCTTTCGTGGGGTGAATCTGCTACGCTTGCTGTTTTGCCCAACGCTCCTTCCTTAATTTTTCCCGGGAAAAATCAGGAATTGCTATTGGAAAAAAGAAACCGTCTATTGAAAAAATTATGGGATGATAAGCTCATTTCAAAAGATGATTATGAATTAGCATTGTATGAGCCTTTACCGGGAAAGCCAAACCCATTGCCGGAAATAGCGCCCCATCTTTTGCAAACCTCCATCAAACAATACAAAGGAAAAAAAATCAAAACAACGCTCAATGCAGATTTACAGGAACAAGTAAGCGGGATCGTTGAAAATCATAAAAAAAATCTTTCTGCCAGTGAAATACATAACATAGCCGTTTTGGTCGTTGATGTAAAATCCGGGAATGTCAAAGCCTATATTGGAAATACCCACGATAAGCACAATGCTTATTCAAATCAGGTAGATATAATCCAGTCAAAACGAAGCAGTGGGAGCATTTTAAAACCTTTTTTGTACAGTTCCATGTTGCAAGAAGGACTGCTGCTGCCAAAGATGCTGTTGGTTGACACACCTATGGATATTACGGAGAACTATAGTAGAAATTATTCCGGTGCTGTGCCGGCTGACGAAGCTCTCGCTGCCTCACTCAATATTCCTGCTGTTCATTTGCTGGAGAAATACAGTGTGGCCAAATTTCATCACCGTTTGCAAGAATTCGGATTCACTACCTTTACACAAACCCCTAAGTATTATGGTCTTTCATTGGTTGTTGGGGGAGGGGAAGTTACTTTATGGGAACTGGCGGCAGCTTATAGAAATCTTGCCTATTGTTCATCTAACCCCACAAAATTTGTATTTAACCAAAATATATGGTATACAAAATCACAAAAGGGGAGAATAGTCAAATTCCCAATAGGGCCCGAGTCCGCATATTTAACTATACAAGCCCTGCAAAATGTAGCCCGTCCTGATTCCGAAGCGGGCTGGCAGATTTATTCTTCCAAAAACATAGCATGGAAAACCGGTACCAGTCACGGTTTCAGAGACGCGTGGGCAGTGGGGATGACGCCGGAATATGTTGTAGCGGTTTGGGTAGGAAATGCAGACGGTGAAGGTCGTCCGGGTATAATTGGCGTGAAAGCGGCCGCTCCTGTTATGTTTGACGTATTTAATATGTTGAAGCTTAGAACTAAATTCCAAAGGCCGGAAGGAAGTTGGGTAGAAGTTAAAACCTGTAAAGAAAGTGGATTTCTGTTGGGGAAAAACTGTACACATTTCGTTTCCCAAATGGTTCCGGCAGCGGCAGTAAATGCTCCTTCTTGCCCTTATCATCAAATCATTCATTTAGACAAAACAGCTAAATTCAGAGTAAACAGTGAATGCTATCCGGTGGATGAAATGTTGACTGAAAAAACTTTTGTTTTGCCCCCTATTGAAGCTTATTATTACAAAAAAAATCATCCGGGTTATATGTCCTTACCTCCTTTTATGGAAGGCTGTGTTGCCGGAAAACAAGAACGACCTTTTGAATTTATTTATCCTAAAAAATTCACCAAAATTTACCTGCCCAAAGACTTTTCAGGAGAACGCCAGCCCCTCGTATTTGAAATGGCCTATACAAAACCCGAAAAACCGTTGTTTTGGTATATGGATGGGAAATACGCTGGAACCACCCGTAACATACACAAGTTGGTAATATCACCTGACCCGGGACTTCATAAAATGCTTGTCACAGATACAGAAGGCAATCGCATTCAGAAAACCTTTACAGTCGTAAATAAGAATTTATAGAAATTGTCTCAACACCCTTGAATATAGTTTTTATTGATTATTTGTTTTATTTTATACCATGCTGAGAATATAACTAACTCAGAAAGTTTTATTTAAAAGACATCGGGTTTTCAACCCATTCTTTGGTATTCTGTAACATTATCATATTTTAGCCAACTAATTAATGAATTAAATACAGTTTGTATATGAAAAAAATAATTTTACCGGTATTTTTACTGGCATTCGGTTTACAGGTTTTTGCCCAAAGCGTAGATCAGGCGGAACAGGAAAAAAGAGATTGGTTTCATCAGGATTTTTCCAAATCGGGTATTTATGGCGTGGGTACAGATTCAGCTTTGGAGTTTTTGAAGTCCAAAGGAATAAAGCCTCAAACCGTTGTAGTAGGAGTACTAGACAGTGGAGTGGAAATTGACCATGAAGATTTGAAAGATTACATTTGGACCAATCCTAAAGAAAAAGCCGGTAACGGGAAAGATGATGATAAAAATGGGTTTATAGATGACATTCACGGCTGGGATTTTTGTGCCGACGTTTCGGGAAATGACTATAATGGAGATTCTTATGAGGCAACCCGCGTAACGGCGAGATACAATCCGGTATTTAATTCCGGTAATAAAAAAGCCGATTTGGAAAACATAAAAAAGATGCCGTCTGAATACCAGATGTATTTGAGAGCCAAAAAGAATTGGGCCAACAAATATTATAGTGCCAAAAATAACAGTGAATCTGTCGATGCTGAAATGCAAAATGTGTTGACATTTTTAGAAGATCTTAAAACATATACCCAAGACGGGAAGTTAACAGAAGATTATTTGAAAACTCTTTCCGAAGCAACTCCGGAAGATGCCCGGAAAAAGGAGAAAGTCCAATTCATACTGGCGAATAGCCCTGAATTTTCCGGGTTAACAATAACCGAAATCATAGAAGAAGCCAAAAATGAATTTGAAGAAAGCAAAAAGAAATATGCCAACGACTTGAAGCATGCCTTCAATCTGGAATACAACCCTGCAAAGGGGAAATTTGACAAAAAGGGCTATGGGAATAATGAAGTGGAAGGGCCGGACGCATTTCACGGAACGCACGTTTCGGGAATCATTGCAGCAGCAAGAGGAAACGGCATAGGAATGGACGGCGTGGCCGGAGGGGTAGTGCAAATCATGTCAGTACGTACTGTTCCCGATGGAGATGAGCGTGATGAAGATGTTGCCAATGCCATCCGTTATGCGGTAGACAATGGCGCAAAAGTTTTGAATATGAGCTTCGGGAAGTCTTTTTCTCCTGACAAGGAATTGGTTTATGATGCAATCCAATATGCCGATAAAAAAGGTGTTTTGATGTTCCATGCCGCCGGAAACGACAACGAAGACTTGGATTATGAAACCAACTATCCAAGCAATTACAGAGATGATGAAATGAAAACTTTTGCTGAAAACTGGATTACAGTAGGAGCCAGTACACGCGACCCGCAAAACCTGAAAGCGTCTTTCTCTAATTTCGGAACGGTCAAAGTAGATTTGTACGCACCGGGAACGGAAATTTATTCCACCATCCCGGATCAGAAATATAGATACGCACAAGGAACCTCAATGGCTTCGCCTGTTGCAGCCGGTTGTGCCGCCTTGCTTTGGGCTTATTTTCCCGATTTGACTTCCCAACAAGTAAAAGAAATTTTATTTGAAACCGTGAATGTTTCTGATATTGTTGTAAAAACAGGTTCGGAAGAAGATCAAAGAAAATTTAGTCAGTTATCTGTGACAGGTGGTGTGATTGATGTGAACAAAGCCGTTCGTCTGGCTTATGAAAAATACGGAAAGAAATAATTTTAGAGAATAGAACATAGAAAATAGAGAATGGAAAAAAATCTGGTCACTGAGGCTCTCGAAGTGACCGGTTTTTTTTATTTTTTACAAAAATGATTCTCAAAGCATGAAGCATATATTTTTATTGATTGGAATTTTAACCTTTCAGAATCTTTCGGCTCAATTTGTTTTAAACCTCGGAAAAAACATTTACAATAAAGCCAAAATTGAATTAGAAGACGGAACAATTAAAGAAGGTTATGTCTTAAGTTTTGACGATAAAAACGCCTATTATTTTGATACTTCACAATATGAACAATTATTTGCATCACCTGAACACAATAATAATTTAACCAAAGAATATTATACATTCAGAGAAAATGAAAAAGCGAAGGGCCAAAAAATAAACATGTCTGATATCAAAAAAATATCTTTAGAAGAACCTAATCCAATTACCGGTGAAGTTGAAACGCACGATTATGAAAAAGTAAAAATCGCCAAACCCAATAATGACCTTGAAATGAAATTTTGGGATAATGAAGTCCTACTTCCCTTATTTTATAGCAATGCAAAAATTAAAATCTATAACTTTTCAGAAATCAAATGCGCCAATCGTTCGGTGAATTCCTGTAACGTTTCAGGTTACGACTATTATTTTCTTCCAACAGGAGCTGAATATGCTGTAAAACCATTTGAAATAACAGCCGCAACGTTATTTTCAATTAAGAAAATTGGTCCTAAAATTTATGCAGGATTAGAATATATGGGAAAAGATTGCCCGTTATATCTCGAACATTTAGCGACTAGAAAATCACTTTATGGAGAAAGTTTTGGAAATGCAAAAGCCAGCAAAGAGTTTACCAAGGCATACAAAGATGGTTTAGACGAGTACAAAGCCGATTTGAAAAAAGCAAAAAAATCTATGTCAAAAGAAGATTACAGGAAATATGAAATTGACAAAAAATGGGAACAAATTAGGAAACAAAATGAACAATTTTATAATGGAGTTTTCAATGATGAAGTAATGGATTACATCAATTCCTGCGAATAAAAAAAACCGGTCACTTCGAGAGCCTCAGTGACCGGGATTTTATTTTCAAATTATCTGATTTTCAAATCTTCAAATCGGCTACACCATATCTTCCGGTCGCACCCAGGTGTCAAAATCTTCCGGCGTTACATAACCCAGACGAACCGCTTCTTCTTTCAAAGTCGTTCCGTTTTTATGAGCAGTTTGTGCGATTTCTGCTGCTTTATAATAGCCTATTTTTGTATTCAAAGCCGTAACCAGCATCAATGAATTGTCTACTAATTCTTTGATTCTTTTATAATTCGGCTCAATTCCCTGCGCGCAATGTTCTTCAAAAGAAACACAGGCATCACCGATTAATTCCGCACTTTGTAAAAAGTTATAAGCCATCATCGGTTTGAAAACATTTAATTCATAATGCCCTTGTGTTCCGCCAATCGTAATGGCAACATCATTTCCCATAACCTGTGCGGCAACCATAGTCATGGCTTCACATTGCGTAGGATTGACTTTCCCCGGCATGATGGATGAACCCGGCTCGTTTTCCGGAATGAATATTTCTCCAATCCCGGAACGTGGCCCCGATGCCATCATCCTGATGTCGTTTGCGATTTTGTTTAATGAAACTGCCAATTGTTTCAAAGCGCCATGGCTTTCTACAATCGCATCATGTGCTGCCAGTGCTTCGAATTTATTCTCTGCTGTTATAAAAGGCAATCCTGTAAATTCGGCAATGTATTTTGCGACCAGAACGTCATAACCTTTTGGCGTGTTCAAACCGGTTCCTACTGCTGTTCCGCCCAATGCTAGTTCAGACAAATGCGCCAGTGTGTTTTTTAATGCTTTCAACCCATGGTCAAGCTGTGAAACATAGCCGGAAATTTCCTGTCCCAAAGTCAGAGGTGTCGCGTCCATCAAATGTGTGCGTCCAATTTTCACTACGTCTTTGAAGGCTTCCGATTTTATTTTTAAAGTATCTCTCAATTTCTCAACGCCCGGAATCGTTTTGTCCATCACCGATTTGTAGCAGGCAATGTGCATTCCGGTAGGAAATGTGTCATTGGAAGATTGCGATTTATTGACATCATCATTGGGTTGCAGAACCTTTTCACCTTCTCCTATTTTTCTACCTGACAATACTTGGGCACGATGAGCAATCACTTCATTGACATTCATATTGGATTGTGTTCCCGAACCTGTTTGCCAGATAACCAATGGGAATTCTCCGTCTAATTTTCCATCCAGAATTTCATCACAAACCTCTGCAATCAAATTTCTTTTTTCTTCGGATAAAACTCCTAATTCGCAATTGGCGTAAGCCGCCGCTTTTTTCAGATAAGCAAAGCCACGGATGACCTCTTTGGGCATGGAAGCTTCCGGCCCTATTTTAAAATTATTTCTTGAACGTTCGGTTTGGGCGCCCCAGTATTTGTCTGAAGGCACTTTTACCTCACCCATTGTATCTTTTTCAATTCTATATTCCATTGTTTTATTTTTATGGTTACAGCTTACTTATTTTAATTGTTGTTCTGACAAAGGGGAAATTTAAAGAAATAAATTCAGAGTCCCACTTTGTATCTCTTTGATTTTTAAGGGTCAAATTTAAGAAACCTGAAATTAATTTTGTTCAAAAGTGATAATTTTCAGTTTCGTTTTGGATTTGAATTAAATTTTTTACTTTTGTGCATTATAATTTACAATTATGGCTCAGTATATCGGATTTATCTTTTTCTTGTTCATGGCTTGTTGTGGTTTTTGGGGTATTATGTTTTTTGCCTCTATGATTCCTTATTGGTTAACCGGATGGTTTACCATGAAAGCCAAAGAGAAAAGAGGAGAATTGCAACTGGAACTTCGTCCGACTTTGCCTGAACAGGAAGGTGTAACGGTTTTGTATCAAAAAAATTAATCAAAATTAATTATAAAATTAAATCCCGGTCGCTGAGGTTTTCTGAAGTGACCGGGATTTTTATTGTCATTAACTTTTAGCGTTAAACCGTAGCCAAAATTTATTTCTTGGTTACACGAACATCCACTCTTCGGTTTTGGGCCTTACATTCGTCAGTATCATTGGCGGGACAAACAAAATGGTTGGCGCCATACCCTTCACTTTCAATTCGTGAATCATTAATACCATTTGCTATAATTTGATCAGCAACTGTCTTGGCGCGGTCGGCAGAAACCTGTTTGTTAATTGCGGTATCACCCGTATTGTCTGTATATCCGCCTATTTTAACAGTAGCATTGGGAAATGCTTTCAAGATTTCGACTATATTTTTAATTTGTGCTTCTGAAACAGGAGTTAAATCCGCTTTTCCGGTCGCAAAATAAACACGGTCAAGTGTAATCCAGCCTTGGGTTTTGTCATTGCTTACTTTGAAATCCGCACCATTCAATTGCGTGAATAATTTATTTTCGGTACTGTTGTTACCGATGCTCAATTTGGTTCCGCCGGGTAAAGAAATCTCCGTTACTTCCCCTACATCATAAATATAATTTCCATCTGCATCAATTTTTACATTTTCAGCGATAGCTGAAGTGTCAATTTCAACCGAGTCACTATCGGTTACGACAGGTGTCATTTCGGCATCTTTATTACATTTACAAGAAGTAAAAAGTAAGCTCGAACCGACAATAACTGCCATAATTCCTGTTTGAAGTTTCATAACATTTTGATTTTTAGATTAACGGTTCTATATCCGCAACATTTGTTCCAAATGTTAAAATTGAATTTGGGTTAAAATAAAATTTTCCGCAGCGAAAAGAATATATTTGCGTTAAATTCAATTAAAATGAAATTTCCGAAAATTCACACACTAAAAGAAATTGCGGGTATAATTGGCTCAAAATATATTGGAGATCCTGATTTCCCGGTAGAGGGAATGAATGAAATTCATGTGGTTGAGCCGGGTGATATTGTTTTTGTTGACCATCCGAAATATTATGATAAAGCATTGCAAAGTGCCGCGACAATTGTTTTAATCAATAAAGAAGTGAAATGTCCGGAAGGGAAAGCTTTATTGATTTCGGACGATCCGTTCCGCGATTTTGTGAAAATAGGTCAGCATTTTAACTCATTTCAAGCTTCGGGGAAGTCGATTTCTGATTCTGCCGAGATTGGTGAAGGAACGCAGATCCAGCCCAATGTGTTCATTGGCCATAATGTAAAAATCGGGAAAGACTGTCTGATTCATGCCAATGTTTCCATCGGTAATAATTGTGTGATTGGCGACCATGTTATCATCCATTCGGGGACTGTATTGGGTGGTGATGGCTTTTATTACAAAAAACGTGAAACCGGTTTTGACAAATTAAAGTCTGTAGGAAATGTAGTTGTGGAAAACGATGTGGAAATCGGTGCGAACTGTACCATTGACCGTGGCGTTACGGCCTCAACAATTATTGGAGAAGGAACTAAAGTCGATAATTTAGTCCAAATAGGTCATGATACCATCATAGGCAAAAAATGTCTTTTTGCTTCCCAAGTTGGAATTGCAGGCTGTGTAGTGATAGAAGATGAAGTTACGCTTTGGGGGCAAGTGGGAGTGAAAAGCGGAATTACCATCGGTGCTAAAGCAGTCGTTTTGGCACAATCAGGTGTGGGGCATAATTTAGAAAGCGGGAAATCTTATTTTGGTTCGCCTGCGGAAGATGTAAAAACGATGTTCAAGAAAATTTCGGCTACCAATATTCTGGCAGAAAAGTATTTGAAAAACAGAGAATGATGATGGAGGAATGAAGAGGGAAGGCGGGGGATGGAAGATAGATGTTTGTTGAATATATCCTGAAACTTGAAACCTGAAACAAATTTAAAATCATTAAGTTTGCAACTTGCAAATCAAATTAAAAGAATAAAAATATAATGGAAACACAAGTAATGAACGTACACGAAAGATTAGGTAAGCATATATTGGCAGACGGTTATCCGTTGGTGATGGATATAGAAAAATCGCATGGCTCATATATTGTAGATGAAAATGGAGATGAATATTTGGATGTGTTCAGTATGTTTGCTTCGGCTTCAATTGGTTACAACCACCCACACTTGGTGAAAAACCTTGAGTTTTTAGGGAGGATGGCCATCAATAAGCCGACTGTTTCAGATGTTTACACCGAAGAATATGCAGACTTTGTAGACACATTCGGTCGTGTAGCCATTCCTGAAGAATTACAATACACATTTTTTATAGAAGGAGGTTCACTTGCAGTGGAAAATGCTTTGAAAGCGGCTTTTGACTGGAAAACCAGATTGAACAAATCAAAAGGAATTGACAAGGAAGCCGGAAAAGTAATCCACTTCCAGCAGGCGTTTCACGGAAGATCAGGTTATACCTTAACATTGACCAATACCAAAGACCCGAGAAAATATATGTATTTCCCGAAGTTTGATTGGCCGAGAATCGTCAATCCGAAAATGTATTTCCCTGTTACTGAAGAAAATTCAGCCAAAACAATCGAACAGGAAAAAATTGCGGTTAACCAGATTATGAGTGCCATCACCGAGAATCCTAACGAAATAGCCTGTATCATTATAGAAACCATTCAGGGAGAAGGCGGCGACAATTATTTCAGAAATGAATTCTTCAAAGAATTAAGAAGGATTTGTGATGAGAATGAAATTCTTTTGGTGTTGGACGAAGTTCAGACCGGCATAGGATTGACCGGGAAAATGTGGGGATTTCAGCATTATGACATCATTCCGGATATTATTTCTTTCGGAAAAAAATCACAAGTTTGTGGAATCCTTGCCAACAAAGAAAAGTTGGATCAGGTTCCTCACAATGTGTTTCAAGAGTCAAGTCGTATCAATTCCACTTTTGGAGGAAACTACATTGATATGCTTCGTTTCAAATTGATTCTGGAAGTAATCGAGCAGGAAAATTTATTGGAAAATGTAAATGTTCAGGGAGAATACCTGAAAGCCGAACTAGAAAAATTACAGGATAAATATCCACAGGTTTCCAATGTACGCGGAATGGGCTTGTTCCTTGCATTTGATTTGCCTTCTGACGAAGAACGAAATTCTTTCATCAAAAAGGCGTTTGAAAATAAATTAATCATTTTGCCGTGTGGAGACCGGTCTGCCCGTTTCCGTCCTCATTTGAACGTGAAACGCGAAGACTTGGAAAAAGCAGTTGAGATTATTGATTCGATTTTATAATTGATTCACAAAATAAAATAAAAATCCCGGTCACTTCGAGAACCTCAGTGACCGGGATTTTTTGTTAGATATTTTTCTCTCTTAAAAATAAGGATTAATCAAAATCCTGATTCACACCCACCGGCGCGCTTTGTACATTAATTGCTTCACGTGTACTAATCTGATTACCGTTCCCTAACACAAACGCTACAATCGTAAGATTCTGGGAATTTGTTACATTAGACGGGAGTGAAACCTCAAAGTTCTTAGTCCATACAGCTCCGTCTGAAATTTGGTCTTGGGGAATGACATCTCCAAAAATGTCAGTATACGATTTTAATAGCACATGTTCATGGTGGAAACTAGGTATACTATAAGGCATAGTAGTGTAATCATATTCAGGATCACAGTTGTAATTTCCTCCGGTGAAATAATTTATTTGTTGATAAATTAATCCGTCTTCAATTAAATTTACAACAAGACGTGCTTCAGGAACGTTATCGGTTGCAAAGCCAACTTTTACAGTAATATTTAGATTATTGCCGTTTAAAGTAGAATTAATTGCTAGGCCTAATGGCGCTTCTTGATTTAAAAATACATCGGCTTGCGCTTCATATACACTTCGGTCATTGGGACACAGCTGCGTATCATCCATGTTGAGAATATGGATGCGGTTAAACATTCCTTTAGGTGCACCATAAGTGTTATAATTCTCAGGAGCAGTCATTTCGCTTTCATATTCATAAGTCCAAGGGTCTGTTGGAGAACCAAAGACATGAATAGCTACAGGAATGATTCTTTCACTGTAATCCGTAAGGTAATGAACAATCGTATTCATTCTAGGACAATTTCCGCACCAAGTTCCGGTATAATCTTCCAATAATACTTTCTGTGTGTATTGAGAAGGGATCACTCCTGTAGAAGCAAAATTTTTGGTATCGGTGGTTTTGCCATTGTAGGTGGCATAAACCTCATTTTCATCATTTACTTCTGTAGGGGTAAATGTATTTCCGGTAATTTGTTCACCGTTTACAAAAAATACAGCTTCAGGGCTTACATCGCCTGCTATGCTTGAAGAAACATTAAAAGAAACCGTACTTCCCACAGGTATGGAAGCGGTGCTTACAGTTAGCTCAAGCATTTCATCTCCGATTTCTTCTTCAGTTCCACAACTGGTAAGAATACCGGAAAATAAGATCAAAAAAACAAAAATGTGTGTTAGATTATTTAATTTTTTCATAAATAAGAATAAATTTTTGCTAATTTAGCCCAATTAACACACAAATAAAAAATTATGACTAAAAAATTGCTTACAGTATTTACGCTGTTTTTTACGCTATCCCTTTTAACTGCACAGGATACACAATTTCCTGATATGACAATTCCTGATTTAGATGGGAATAAGGTGGATGTGAAGGCATTATCTATGGAAGGCAAGCCTGTTGTTTTGGCTTTTTGGGCAACTTGGTGCGGACCATGTATGCTTGAACTGAATGCTATTAATGAACATATTGATGACTGGGTGGAGGAAACAGGAGTAAAATTCTATGGCGTTTCTGTTGACGATTCAAAAACCGTCAGCAGGGTAAGACCGTTGGTAAATGGAAAAGGCTGGAATTTTGATATTTTGCTGGATACCAACAATGAGCTCAAAAGACATTTAAACTTTTCAACCCCTCCTTATGTGGTTGTGATTAAAGATGGAAATGTTGTGTATAAACATTTAGGATACCAACCGGGAGCTGAACATGAATTATACGAGAAAATCAAAGAATATTCTAATTAAACATAAAGAGATTTTTTTAAAGAAACCTAATGGTTTTTACTAAAATTTCTTAGAAAAATAAACAAAAACACATGAAACAAATTTATGGTTTAATGGTGTGTGCCTTGGCTTTATCACCATTAGCTTATGGACAAATAGATGTAGCAGGCGGAACTTTTTCCGGAGGAATAGAATCTACTTCACAATGGTATCAGGCCGATGAAGATTTAGGTTTTGAGCAACCAAAAGACCCTTTTCGTTCAAATAATTATGTGCGGTTTGATTATAATTACGGAAAGTTTTCTGCAGGTTTGCAATATGAGGCCTATCTTCCCAGTGCTTTATTAGGATATTCTGACCGGTTCAATGACAATAAGATTGCAACTTACTATGTAAACTACAAAGGAGAGCAGCTGGACATTACGGCAGGTAATTTTTATGACCAGTTTGGAAGTGGAATGGTTCTCAGAAGCTGGGAAGACCGTCAAATCGGGATCAATAATTCGATTCGTGGGGTACGGGTTGCCTATACGCCGAATGATTTTACCACCATTAAGGGATTGATTGGGAAGAACCGACTTGGCTTTGAGACCACAAATGGTACTATAGGCGGAGTAGATGTTGAGACCAACGTTGTTCGTCTTTTTGATAAAGAGAATTACAAAAATTCGGTAAGCGCCGGTTTTAGTTATGTAGGGCAGAGTGAAAAGTATTCAGGCCCGGTAGAAGATTTCCCACAAACTACGGGTAACTATTCTGCAAGATTAGGATATTCAGGAAATTCAGGGATTTATATCAATGCAGAATACGTTTATAAAGAAGAACGTCCGCTAATCAGCGGTGATTTGCCCTCAGATACATTTTATGATGGTAACGGCTTATTGGTTAATTTAGGGTATTCAACAAAAGGATTTGGAATCAGTACAACATTCAGAAGATTGGAAAACATGGGTCTTCATAGCGATAGAAAACTTAGTGACCCCGCAGCGAATCTGTACAATGAAGCCATTGTTAATTATCTTCCTGCACTTACCCGCCAACATGATTATCTTTTGACTAACATTTATGTTTACCAGGCACAACCGAACATTAGTTTTATCACACATGAAGTGGGTGAAATCGGAGGGCAGGCTGATATATTTTATAATTTAAAAAAGGGAACTTTTTTAGGAGGTAAATATGGAACCAAATTGGCTGTTAATGCTTCTTACTGGAATGGACTGAATGCAAGGTTCAACGAATCGGGAGACGAATATGAAACCAGCTTTTTTGATTTTGGAAAAAAATTCTTCCATGATGTGAATTTCGAAATCAATAAAAAATGGACAGATAAATTTTCATCTATTATTACCTACATGCATCAGTATTATGACAAAGGAATCATAGAAGGAGGAAATTACAGCCATATCATTGCCAACGTAGTAGTAGGAGATTTTCTGTATAAATTCAATCCCAAAAATTCAATCCGTTTTGAGCTGCAACACCTTCAAACTAAGAGAGACAGAAAGAATTGGGCTGCCGCGTTGGTTGAATATAACCTCAACCAGAGATGGAATTTTTATGTAGGGGATCAGTATAATTACGGGAATGATAAAGAAGACGAGCGTTTTCATTATTATATGGTTGGCGGGAGCTACGCCAAGGAATCAACCCGGGTTGCATTGAATTATGGACGTCAGAGAGGAGGCCTTATTTGTGTAGGAGGGGTTTGTCGCTATGTTCCCGAAAATACAGGATTTACACTTTCATTAGTGAAAACATTTTAGTAATTTAGCATTATAATGCACAAATTTAAATTTTATGAAACAATTATTTACAAATCTATTGCTTTTGGGCTTAGTTCCATTGGCTACTTACGGGCAAACAATCGTAAGCACAACCCCTGAAAACAGAAAAGCAATCTTGGAGGAATTTACGGGGATAAATTGCCAATATTGTCCGTTTGGACACGAAATAGCAGAACAAATTCTAAGTAATAACCCGGGAAATGCATTTGCTATTAATATACATCAAGGAGGGTTTGCAACACCAGGGGGTGGGCAGCCAGACTTTAGAACTATTTTTGGGGATCCATTAGCAAATCAGGCAGGAGTGAACTCTATTGGTTGGCCGTCAGGTACGGTGAATAGACATCTTTTTGGAGGTTCGGCTACAGCCATGGGGAGAGGTGAATGGATGGGAGCGGCTAGTCAGATTATGAATCTTCCTTCTTATTTGAATATGGCTGTAGAAGCAAGCATTGATTTAGACACAAGAGAACTTACCATTCATGTAGAATCATATTACACAGGAGACAGCCCTGAAGATACTAACTTTCTGAATGTCGTTCTATTACAAAACAATACAATAGGGCCACAAGTAAAAAGCGGCGTTGGAGTTATACCGGATTATAACCATATGAGAAGATTGGTATATATGGTTACTGGCCAATGGGGGGAAGAAATTACCACAACAACAGAAGGTTCTTTTATTGACAGAACCTATACCTACACTATCCCCGAAGATTATAATAACATCCCGGTTATATTGTCCGACATGGAACTGGTTGTATTTATGACTGAAACACATCAGGAGATTATCAGCGGGAACGGAGCCTTTCCGTCATTGATTGGCCTAGAATACCAACATGACGTAGTGTTGAATTCAATCCAGGAAATTACAAATACCTGTAACAATATTATGGGGCCAGTGATAGAAATAAAAAATAATGGAGAAACACCTGTTACATCGGCCGAAATTGAATATACTTTTAATTCTGGTGAAGCTCATACTTACAACTGGACTGGTAATTTGACTTCCTTACATACGGCAACTATTCAATTACCGGAAGTTCAGTTTAGTTTACAAGATGTAAATACATTGAATGTTTCAATTAATGTTTCAGATGGTAATTCTTCAAATAATTCATTAAGCCAGGAATTTAATAAAGCAGAAGAATCTGCTACAATCAATTTGGTTTTGGAACTTCAGACAGATAATGCGGGAAATCAAACAAGATGGACCATAAAAAGCTCTGATGGCTCTACGATTGCTTCGGCCTATGGGTATCCAAGCAATTCAGAAGAATCTGTTGAGATTGAATTGCCAGGTGAAGATTGTTATACATTTACACTTACCGATACCGGTAATAACGGAGGCGCATCAATTGCATTAAAAGATCAGGAAGGGAACATTCTCATTGAATCAGATGGAAACTATGGAGGTGGCTTTGCTGAAGCTTTCTCTTACGGAACACTCGGTGTTGGGGAACAAGCTGCCTTAGCGGATGTAGAGTTATACCCTAACCCTTCAACAGGGATTGTAAATATAAAGACACAAAACGGATTTGAGTCACTTCATGTTTACGATATTACAGGAAAATTAATTAAAACAATAGCTGGGAAAAATGCCGAAAAAACTATTATAGACTTGAGCGCATTGAGCAGCGGAACTTATGTTATCAAAATTAAAGAAGGAAAAAACACGACAAGTAAAAAAGTGATTATAAAATAAATAATATTAATTTACCGGGCAGCTGATAAAAAAGAGGCAGCTCCGGTCTTAAACCCACAAAAATGAAAAAAATAATTTTATCAGTGCTGACAATTACAATGGGACTAACAATCTCATTTGCGCAAAATCAAGACTATACCATTACAGACTTGGACTTAGTAGAATATGAGAATAATTCAATACATGTTTATAATGTACACGGAACTTTTGCAGACCCTGTAGAGGCAGCGAAACTTCACCTTGTTGTGAATAATGTTAGCACCAGTCCTATTCACGTAACGGCAGAAGTAGTAGAGCTCACTAATACAGATGGCTCTTTAGCACAATTCTGTATTGGGGGACCGGCAGGAAATTGTTTCAATCCAATTCATGCGGGGTCATTCTATCCTAATGCAAACGGAGGGACAGTACAACCAGGTTCGAATTGGGGTAACTTTGATTACTTGATTAATCTAGATCCTACCAATCTAGTAGAATACAAATTGAGATTTGTCCAAATGGATGATAGCGGAAATGAAATCCCGGATACCAATTTTTACATCACCTACAAGTATGATGAAAATGCAATGGCAGTTTCAGATGTAAATTCAAGTGCCATTGCACAAGTTTATCCAACTGTTGCAAAAGGATTTACCCATGTTAATTTAAAAGAAAACGCAAGTGTTCAAATTATAAACCTGGAAGGAAAATCTGTGAGATCATTGAAATTAAATAGTGGAGAATCTAAACTGGATTTATCTGGATTGGCTTCTGGTATATACTGGGTGCAATTCAAAGGTACTTCTGGCATGACAACCACTTCAAAAATCATAGTTAAATAAATTGCTTTTACATAGAGAGAGAAAAAACGCCCATTTGGGCGTTTTTTATGTTTTAAGCATAATGGAATTAAAAAGGAACATGATTATTTTTCTTTTTTTAACTAATTTTTAATACATTTGAACTAACAACACACAAATTATTTTATTATGAAAAAACTTTTTACATCACTTTTTGTGATTTTGGGGTTAGGAGTCTCTTTCTCCCAAGTGTACCTTTCTGAGGACTTTAATGCAGGGACAATGCCTACCGGCTGGACCTCTGATCATGGTTGGGAAATTTCCGATGGCCCCACAAACTGGCCCATTGTAGGGGATGGTTACTATGCCTTATTTGATGATGATGCGCTTGGCAGTGGAAGCGCTGATATTGGAACGTTAACCTCATCTACAGTTGATTTATCTGGAGTTTCAGACGTTGTGTTTTCTTTTGATTACCTGAATGTTCAATACCAAACAGCATCTTCGCTCACCGCGGAAGTGTTTGACGGTACAGACTGGCAACAGGTATTTTATACAAATGAAGATGCATATGAAGGAACCAATCCCGGTTTCTTATCGGCAGGGCCATTTGATGTTTCTGCTTATGTCAATGCTGATTTTAAAGTAAGGTTCAAATATGATGATGCCGGAGATTGGTCTTATGGGGCTGCGGTTGACAATGTGAGGGTTGAAACACTTCAGAATGATAATGTTTCATTGGAAACCATAGGTCTTTCAACTTATGTCGTTGCCAACCAGGATAATCCACTGAATATTCAAGTTAAGAATAGAGGAGGTAATGAGGTTACTTCAGTAACTGTAAACTGGAATGATGGTACAGATCATACGGCAGATATTCCGGTTGAGATAGGTGTAGGAGAAACCGCAACAGTTGAACACCCTACGCCTTTGAATTATTCAGACATTGGCGAACACACAGTAAATGTCACTATTACCTTGGTAAATGGTAATGCGGACACAGCGCCTTCTGACAATGATGGTTCGGCTACATTCAATACTATTTCGGCAGACGGAGGCAAAAAAGTACTTGTAGAAGAAGGCACAGGTACATGGTGCGGATGGTGCCCTAGGGGAGCAGTAGGAATGGATTATGCAAGTGAAAATTATCCTGATTCTTTTATTGGGATTGCAGTACATAACAATGACCCGATGGAAAACAATGAATATGATTCCCGAGCAGGTTTCAGCGCATTCCCGGGAATGAATGTTGACAGAACAATAATGGGTGATGACCCGTCTTCAGATATCATTGAAGGCCATATCTTGCAAAGATCAAGTATTCCAAACCCAGTTAAAGTAGAAATTACGCCAATTGTTTCAGGACATGAGCTATCAGTTGAAGCCAATGCTACATTCTATTCCAATTTTTCAAATGCTGACTTCAGGTTAGCCGCGATATTGGTAGAAGACGGCGTGACCGGTACAGGTTCAGGTTATAATCTA
>PJTQ01000350.1_pt1 | contig 33859 bp, 27 predicted proteins | sample 1512231 | NCBI WGS metagenome assembly PJTQ01 (sample SAMN08177688, study PRJNA422409) | Soil metagenome, whole genome shotgun sequencing project. | isolation source: Soil (3) enriched on wood chips | place: USA: Madison | collected 2015-01-15 | reverse complement strand
CCTGCTGTCCACCGCCGCCAGTGCCGACGAAGGCATGTGGGAACCCAGGCAAATGCCCGAACTGGCCGAACAGCTCAAGGCGCGCGGCCTTGAAATGGACCCGGCCGCGCTGTCCGACCTCGCCGCCAAGCCGCTCGACGCGGTGATCAGCCTCGGCGGCTGCACCGCCAGTTTCGTTTCGCCCAAGGGCCTGGTGGTCACCAACCACCACTGCGGCTACGGCGCGATCCAGTACAACTCCACGCCCGAACGCGACCTGCTGGCCGACGGCTTCGTGGCGAAGGACTTCGCCGACGAACTGCCGGCCGATCCCAACGCCCGCATCTACGTCACCCGGGACATCCGCGACGTCACCGATCAGGTCAGCGGGGACCTGGACCCCGGCATGGACGGCAAGGCCCGCTTCGACGCCATCGACGCGCGTCGCAAGGCGCTGGTGGCGCAGTGCGAGGCGCCCGGCGGCCTGCGTTGCAATGTCTACAGCTTCAACGGCGGCCTGCAGTTCTCGCTGATCCGCCAGCTTGAAATCCGCGACGTGCGGCTGGTGTACGCGCCGCCGGAAGCGATCGGCAAGTTCGGCGGCGACGAGGACAACTTCGAGTGGCCGCGCCACACCGGCGACTGGAGCTTCCTGCGCGCCTACGTCGGCAAGGACGGCAAGCCGGCCGCGTATTCGGAGGACAACGTGCCGTACGAGCCCGGGAGCTGGCTCACCGTGGCGCAGGACGACCTGGAGGAAGGCGACTACGTGATGGTCACCGGTTACCCGGGTTCGACCAACCGCTACCGCCTGGCCGACGAGGTCAACGACGCGATCGACTGGGAATATCCCATGCTGGTCGACTACCTCGAGGATTACCTTGCCGCCATCGACCGCACCACGCAGGGCGACAAGGCCGCGGCGCTGAAGTACGCGTCCACCATCGCCGGGCTCAACAACGCGATGAAGCTGTTCCAGGGCCAGCTCGACGGCTTCGCGAAGATGGGCGACCCGGTGGGCGCCAGGCGCGCGCGCGAGGGCGAATTGAAGGTCTGGCTGGCCGGGCGCGGCGACGCCGGCAAGGCGCAGGCGCAGGCCATCGACGCACTTGAGCATGAACTGGCGGCCGGACGCGCCACCCGCGAGCGCGACCAGTGGTTCAACGGCGCCGTCGGCGGCGGCCTGGCGGGCGTGGCCGTCCAGCTGTACCGCAGCGCGATCGAGCAGGCCAGGCCGGACGCCGAGCGCAGGAGCGGTTACCAGGACCGCGACGCGCCGCGCATGGAGGGCCGCCTGAAGTCGATGGACAAGCGCTACGACCCGAAAGTGGACCAGGCGATCATGGCGCTGCGGCTGCAGCGTTATGCCAGCCGCGTTCCCGCCGACCAGCGCGTGCCGGAACTGGACGCATGGCTGGGCATCGCTGCCAACGACAGGACCATCCCTGGCCTGGATGCGAAGCTCGACGCGCTCTATGCCGGCTCGCAGCTGGGCGACGAGGCCACGCGCCTGAAGTGGTGGAAGTCCGACAAGTCCGCGATCGACGCCTCCGATGACGCCGCGCTGCAGTTCGCCGCCGCGGTGATGCCGGCGATCCTGCGCCTGGAGGACGAGGGCGAGTCCCGCGCCGGCCGCATCCAGGCGCTGCGACCGCAGTACATGCAGGCGATGATCGACTTCAACGCCGCCCAGGGCCGGCCGGTGTACCCGGATGCGAATGGCTCGCTGCGCATCACCTTCGGCACCGTGCGCGGCTACTCGCCGCGCGACGCGGTGGAGATGAAGCCGTTCACCACGCTGGCGGGTATCGTCGCCAAGACCACCGGCGAGGATCCCTTCATTTCACCGCAGTCCGAGCTCGATGCCATCGCCAACCGCGCCGGCGCACGGTACCTGGTCGCGGAACTGGGCGACGTGCCCGTCAACTTCCTCAGCGACGTCGATACCACCGGCGGCAACTCCGGTTCGCCCACGCTCAACGCGAAGGGCGAGCTGGTCGGCCTGCTGTTCGACGGCAACTACGAAAGCCTGAGCGCGGACTGGATCTTCAACCCCGCGCTGACCCGCTCGATCCACGTCGATGCGCGTTACATGCGCTGGGCGATGGACGAAGTCGACCACGCCGAGCGCCTGCTCGAGGAGATGGGGTTGCCGCATGACTGATCGCAAGGGAGCATCGACCATGGCACTGCGCAGCGCACTGCTGGTATCCGCCGCCGGACTGGCGTTCGGCGCCCACGCCGACGAGGGCATGTGGATGCCCTCGCAGCTGCCGGAGATCGCCGCGCAGCTGGAAGCCGCCGGCTTCAAGGGCGACCCCGGGGACCTGGCCGACCTGACGAAGCCGCCGATGAGCGCCGTCGTCTCGCTCGGCGGTTGCACCGCGAGCTTCGTCTCGCCGCAGGGGCTGGTGGTGACCAATCACCACTGCGCCTACGGTGCCATCCAGCTCAACTCCACGCCGGAGAACAACCTGATCGCCAACGGTTTCAACGCCGCCACCCGCGACCAGGAAGTGTCGGCCGGACCGGCGGCGCGCGTGCTGGTGACCGAATCGTTCGACCGCATCACCGATCGCATCCTCGACGGGGCGCGCGGCAAGACCGGGCGCGACTATTACGACGCCGTCGACGCCGCCAGCAAGGCCGCCGTGGCCGAGTGCGAGCAGGTGCCCGGCTACCGCTGCAGCGTCGCCAACATGTACTACGGCACCGATTTCTACCTGGTCAGGCAGCTGGAGCTCAAGGACATCCGGCTGGTCTACGCGCCGCCCGAAGCCGTCGGCAGCTACGGCGACGAGATCGACAACTTCATGTGGCCGCGCCACAGCGGCGACTTCGCCTTCTACCGCGCCTACGTCGGCAAGGACGGCGAGCCCGCCGCGTTCTCGCAGGACAACGTGCCGTATGCGCCGAAGGCCTTCCTCGAGGTGTCCACCGACCCCGTCGCCGAGGGCGACTTCGCCATGCTGGCCGGTTACCCGGGGCGCACCTACCGCCATCGCAGCGCGGTCGAGTTCGCCGACCAGGTGCAGGTGCAGCTGCCCAAGCGCGTCGACCTGTTTGGCGCACTGATTGCAACGGTGGAGGACGCCGCGGCCGGCAACGCGGATGCCGGCGTGCGCTACGCCTCGCAGCTGGCCGGCCTGAAGAACGGCCTGAAGCGCGCCCAGGGCGAACTCGACGGATTGCGTCGCAGCGACGCCGTCGGCGTGAAGGCGAAGGACGAGTCCGAGATGCTGGCTTGGCTGGCCTCGCAACCCGACGCCGCCACCACGCGCGACGACATCGACGCCGCCCGTGCGGTGATCGAGCAGTCGCATGCCACCGGCGACCGCGACACCCTGTTCGCAGCGATGCGCTCGCAGACACAGTTGCTCAGGTCCGCGCTGCAGCTGCAGCGCCTGGCCGCCGAGCGCGGCAAGCCCGACCCGCAGCGTGAGCGCGGCTACCAGCAGCGCGACGAAGCGCTGATCGAGGGGTCGCTGAAGCAGGTCCAGCGACGCTACGACCCTGCGGTGGAGAAGGCCGTGCTGGCCCAACTGCTGGCGCGCTACTTCGCGTTGCCGGCCGACCAGCGCATCGCCGAGGTCGATGCCGTGTTCGGCCGTGATGCGGCGCAGGCAAGGGCGGCGCTCGACAAGCTGTACGCCGGCACCGGCCTGGGCGACGAGGCCGAGCGCCTGCGCCTGCTGGCCGCGTCGCCCGCCGATGTCACGGCGTCGACCGACCTGCTGATGCAGGCCGCCGCGCAGCTGTTGCCCGCCGAATTGCGCATCGAGGATGCGGACAAGGCGCAGGCAGGCGAACTGCTGCGCCTGCGCCCGGCCTACATGCGGGCCTTGATCGGCTTCCGCCAGTCGCAGGGGCGCGCGGTGTACCCGGACGCCAATTCCACCCTGCGCGTGAGCTACGGCAGGGTGAGCTCGCTCGATCCGCGCGACGGGGTGCATTACACGCCGCTGACCACCGTGCAGGGCATCGTCGAGAAGCACACCGGCGTGGCGCCGTTCGACGCGCCCGCGCCGCTGCGCGATGCGATCGCCAAGGGCGACTTCGGCAGCACTGCCGACCCGGTGCTCAAGGCGCAGACGGTCAACCTGATGACCAACCTCGACACCACCGGCGGCAACTCCGGCTCGCCGGTGCTGGACGCCAACGGCCGCCTGATCGGCCTGAACTTCGACAGCAACTGGGAAGCGGTCAGCGCCAGCTGGATGTACGACCCGCGCTACAAGCGCGCGATCCACGTCGACGTGCGCTACCTGCGCTGGCTGCTGGCCAAGGTTTACCCGGCGCCGCAGCTGCTCGAGGAAATACGCCTGCCGGCAGACTAGCCGCGGGCCATCCTTCACCCGCCACGCCGGTTCGAACGACACGATTTGCACATGCAGGAAAAAACGACATGCGAATGACGATTCTGGCCGCGGCGACCGCCGCGGTGGCGACGCTGGCAGCCGCGGTCCCGGGCAGTGCCCATGCCGGCGAGGGCATGTGGGTGCCGCAGCAGTTGCCGGAGATCTCGAAGACCTTGAAGAAGGCGGGCCTGAAGCTCGATCCCGACGACCTGGCCGACCTCACCGGCGACCCGATGGGCGCGGTGGTCTCGCTCGGCGGCTGCACGGCGAGCTTCGTCTCGCCCGAAGGCCTGGTGATCACCAACCACCACTGCGCCTACGGCGCGATCCAGCTCAACTCCACCCCCGACCGCAACCTGATGACCGACGGCTTCAACGCCGCGCAGCGCGGCGACGAGCTGTCCGCCGGCCCCAACGCGCGCATCTACGCGCTCGAATCGATCGAGGACGTCACCGGCAAGGTCAAGGCCGCGATCGCCGCCGCGCCCGATGCGCTTGGCCGCGCCAACGCACTGGACGACATCGAGAAGCAGCTGGTCGCCGGCTGCGAGGCCGGCGGTGGCTATCGCTGCCGCCTGTACAGCTTCGCCGGCGGCAACGCCTATCGCCTGTTCAAGAACCTCGAGATACGCGACGTGCGCCTGGTCTATGCGCCGCCGGGCAGCGTCGGCGCCTTCGGCGGCGACATCGACAACTGGATGTGGCCGCGCCACACCGGGGACTTCTCGTTCTACCGGGCCTATGTCGGCAAGGACGGCAAGCCGGCCGCATACGCCGAGGACAACGTGCCGTACAAGCCGGCGCACTGGCTGAAGTTCGCCGACAAGCCGCTGGGCGCGGGCGACTTCGTCATGGTCGCCGGCTATCCCGGCATCACCAGCCGGTATGCGCTGGCCGACGAGTTCGACAATGCCGCCGGCTGGAGCTATCCGGCCATCGCCGGGCACTACCGGCAGCTGGCGGCGCTGGTCGATGCGGCCGGCATCAAGGATCCGGACATCGCGGTCAGGTACGCCAGCACCGTGCGCGGCTGGGAAAACACGATGAAGAACTACACCGGGCAGGTGGAGGGCTTCGAACGCATCCATGCCGCGCAGCGCAAGCGTGCGGAAGAGGCCGCGGTGCTCGACTGGCTGCGCGACCGCGGCGACAAGGGCAAGCCGGCGCTGGAGGCGCACGACAAGCTGGTTGCGCTGGCCGCCGACGCGCGCGCCACCCGCGAGCGCGACCTGCTGGTCTCGCGCTTCGACAACACCGGCGCGGTCGATGTCGCGTTGACGCTCTATCGCCGTGCCATCGAGCACCAAAAGCCCGACGCCGAGCGCGAGGCCGGCTACCAGGACCGCGACGACGCCTCCATCGAGGGCGCCATGAGGCAGATGGAGCGTCGCTATGTGCCGGAGATGGACCGCCAGCTGCAGCGCTACTGGCTGCAGCAGTACATCGCGCTGCCCGAGGCGCAGCGCAACCAAGCGCTCGACGCATGGCTCGGCGGCAGCGACGACAAGCACGTCGAACAGGCCATCGCCAGCCTCGCCAGGACGAAGCTGGGCGACACGGACGAGCGCCTGCGCTGGTTCGCCGCTTCGCGCCAGGAATTCGAGTCGAGCAAGGATCCGGCAATCGAGTACGCGGTCGCGATGATGCCGTCGCTGCTCGAGCGCGAGGCCGCGCGCAAGGCGCGCGCAGGCGACGCGCTGCTGGCGCGTCCGGTGTACCTGCAGGCGGTTGCCGACTACCGCAAGAGCAAGGGCGAGGCGGTGTACCCGGACGCCAACAGCTCGCTGCGGATCACCTTCGGCCACGTCCAGCCGTACACCAAGCTCAATGGCGTGAAGCAGCTGCCCTTCACCACGCTGGAACAGGTGGCGGCCAAGACCAGCGGCAACGAGCCGTTCGACTCGCCGCAGGCCCTGCTCGATGCGATCGCGGCCAAGCGCTACGGCGGCCTGGCCGACAAGCGCCTGGGCACGGTGCCGGTGAACTTCCTCGCCGACCTCGACATCACCGGCGGCAACTCCGGCTCGCCGGTGATGGACGCGCACGGCCGGCTGGTGGGCCTGGCGTTCGACATGAACTGGGAGGCGGTGGTGTCGAACTGGGTCTTCGATCCCGACATGACGCGCATGATCGCGGTCGACGGCCGCTACGTGCGCTGGATCATGCAGGAAGTCTACCCGGCGCCGCAGGTGCTGGCCGAACTGGGCCTGGCGCCCGGCGCGAAGCGCTGAGTCCGTTTGCCGACGATGGATGCAGGAGCGGCGGCCTGGTGGCCGCCGCTTTCTTCGTGCGGATCGCGAAAACCCGGGTCAGGGCCGGTTGCACATCAGGTGGCCGTTGGTGACCGGGTGGCTGGTGCGGGTGCCCTGGTAGCTGAAGACACCTTCGCAGCTGACGGCGAAGGTGCCGACGACGTTGCCGCTGTCGTCGAGGTAGATCCCGAGGTCGCCGTTGTTGGGCTTGGCGATGGCGAGTCCCGCGGCCAATGCGGCCGAGAGTCCGAGGGCGATGGCGAGTTTTGTTCGCATGCGATGCAGTTCTCCTTGGAATTGGAACCGGACCGTGACCGGCAGGCCTGCCCGGTGCGGCGGACCGGCGGCTTGCCGGCGCGATGAAACTAGGCAGCAAAATGTTCGGGGTCCGTTAGGTGCGGATGAAGATTCCGGACGACGCGATGCACCATCGCGTGTTTGTGGCATCCGTCACGGGAACCTTGTGCATCGATTGCGCTTCGACCCCGCTGACATGGGCCATGGTGGGAGCACCCACTGTGGGAGCTCCCACAAATGAAGTGGGCACGGCAGGTCGCAGGTGGTCTTTGCGCCGTGCCGGTGGCACGCCTCGCCGCCTGTCGCGGGTCTGCTACGCTGCCGCCGCTCCCGCGGAGGTGGACGTCGCCCCATGAAGATCCTGCTCGCCCGCCACGGCGAAACGCCGTGGAACGCCGAAGGCCGCTACCAGGGCCAGGAAGACATCGCGCTGTCGCCCGTGGGCGAAGCGCAGGCGCGCGCGCTGGGCGAACGCCTGCGCGAGGTGCGCATCGACCGCGCCGTTGCCTCGCCGCTGTCGCGCGCGCGCCGCACTGCGGAACTGGCGCTCGGCGAGGCGCGCGCCGGCATGCTTGCGACCGATCCCGGGCTCGTGGAAATCGCCCACGGAACCTGGGAGGGCCTGCTCGCCGCCGAAATCCGCGAGCGCGATCCCGATCGCCTGCTGGCCTGGCGCGACGCGCCGCACGAGGTGCTGATGCCCGAAGGCGAATCGCTGCAGCACGTGTTCGACCGTGCCTGGCCGGCGCTGGTGCGCGCGACCGACGGCCTCGGCCCGGACGACACCGTGCTGGTGGTCGCCCACGACGCCGTCAACCGCGTCCTGCTGTGCCACGTGCTCGGCATTCCGCTCGCGCGCCTGTGGACCTTCCGCCAGGCGCCGACCACCCTCAATCTGCTCGAAGGTGCGGATGTCGACCACCTCGATGTCGTGCGCCTCAACGACTGTGCGCACCACACGCCGTTCTTCGGCGAGGCCGTGCACCGGGCGCTCTAGGCATGTGCAGGGCCGGCGGTGGAGGATCCAGGTATTCCTTCTCCTGAGGGCGGCGGCTCCCGCCGCGAACTCCTGGAGGCCGGATACCCGCGCCGGTCGGCGGTTGAATGCGATCATGGGCGATGGGCTGGATGTGCTTGCGGCCTTCTTTCCTTTCGGCATGGTTGCAGAAGATCGCGGCCGTAGCCGCTCCCACAAGTGGTTCTGAACCGTCGGCGGTCCGCGCCGCGAGCCGCCGGGTTCCCGTTTCCGCGGGAATGACGAGCCAAGGCGCTACGCTATTCCTGCCCCCAACAACGCCACCTCCCGCCCCGCCATGCCGCCCCTCGCCACCCTTGCCGACTGGCTCGCCTACATCGAGCGCCAGCATCCGCGCGCCATCGACATGGGCCTGGCGCGCGTGCACGAGGTGGCCGCGCGCCTGCGGCTGGCGCGGCCGGCAAGGCACGTCATCACCGTGGCCGGCACCAACGGCAAGGGGTCGACCGTCGCCTTCATCGAGGCGATCGCGCGCGCGGCCGGCTGGACGGTCGGTGCCTACACCTCGCCGCACCTGCTGGCCTACAACGAGCGCGTGCGCATCGACGGGCGCGACGTCGACGACGCTGCGCTGGTGGCCGCGTTCGAGGCGGTCGAGGCGGCGCGTACGCACGACGCCGGCACCGAGGTGCCGCTGACCTACTTCGAATACGGCACGCTCGCCGCGCTGTGGCTGTTCGAACGCAGCGCGCTGGACCTGGTGGTCCTCGAGGTCGGCCTCGGCGGCCGGCTGGACGCGGTCAACGTGGTCGACGCGGATGTCGCCGTGATCACCACCGTCGACCTCGACCACCAGGACTGGCTGGGCGACGACCGCGAGCGCATCGGCGTCGAGAAGGCCGGCATCGCGCGGGCGTGGAAGCCGCTGGTGCTGGGGGAAAAGGATCCGCCGTCGAGCGTGCTCGGCCACGCCTATGCCATCGGCGCCTCGACCTGGCGCGCCGACAACGACTTTTTCTGCGAGCGCCTGGATGCCGGCCGTTGGCGCTGGCGCGAGGTCGGCTTCGAACTGGAGCTGCCGCTGCCGGCACTCGCCGCCCCCGTGCAGCTGCGCAACGCCGCCACCGCGATCGCCGCGCTGCGCGCGCTGGACGAGCAGGTCCCCGGGACCGCCTGGGCCGAGGGCGTGGCCGCGGCACGTCTGCCCGGCCGCCTGCAGCGGTTCGAGCGCGACGGCGTGGAAGTGCTGGTCGACGTCGGCCACAACCCGCAGGCCGCCCGCGAGCTGGCCGCGTGGCTGGACGCGGTGCCGTCGTCCGGACGCACGCTCGCCGTCTACGCGGCGCTGGGGGACAAGGACGCGCCCGGCGTGGCCCGCGCGCTCGGCGAGCGGGTGGATGCCTGGTTCCTCGCCGGCCTGGAATCGGCCGGGCCTCGCGGCACCTGCGTGGATGCGCTGGCCGTGCGCCTGGCCGGTACCGTGGCCGGGCAGGGCGATCGCCACCCGGATGTGGCCAGTGCGCTGGCGGCGGCCCTGGCACGTACGCGCGCCGGCGATCGCATCCTGGCCTTCGGTTCGTTCCATACCGCGGCCGAAGCGTTGCAGTGGCTGGCCGCCCGCGATTCATGAGCAGGCCGGCCGGCCGCGTATAATTCGGCGGCCCCCGCCCGAGTCGCGGCTCGATGGAACCCGGACTGTGGAATCTCAACTGAAGCAGCGCCTGATCGGCGCCGCCGTGCTGGTCGCGCTTGCGGTGATCTTCCTGCCGATGCTGGTCAAGGGGCCGGCGCCCGACAGCGGCGTCTCCGACGTGTCGCTCAAGGTGCCCGATGCGCCGCAGGGCGAGTACCAGACCCGCGACCTGCCGCTGGTGGTGCCCGACGCGGCGCCCGAAGGCGGCGTGACCGGCATGCGGCCGGCCGCGGACGCCGACGGCCAAGCGCTGCCGACCGTGGACACCACCACGGGGCCGGCCGGCGACGCTGCGCGGGCGGATGACGGGAAGGCGTCCGCAACGATGCTTCCGCCAACGGTCGCCGGCGGCGACTACGCCGTGCACTTCGCCGCCTACGACAGCAGCGTCAACGCCGACACCGTCGTCTCGCGCCTGCGCGGCGCGCAGCTGCCCGCCTATCGCGAGGCGGCCCAGGCCGGCGGGAAGGCGGCCTGGCGGGTGCGGATCGGCCCGTACGGGACGCGCGCCGACGCCGAGATCGCGCGCCTGGAAGCCCAGCGCGTGGGCAAGTACGAGGGCGCGAGCGTGATCGCGCTCGACGCCGCCGAACCGGCCGCACCGGTCGCGGCGGCGCCCGCGCCGGCGCCGACGCCTGCCGCCAAGCCGGCACCGGTCGAGACGGTGGCCAGCAAGCCCGCCGAGGCGCCGAAGCCCGCCGCCAAGCCGGTGGAGCCGCCAAAGCCTGCGGCTTCGGGTGTCGGGTTCGCGGTCCAGATCGGCGCCTTCAGCAATGCCGCCCAGGCCACGGCCAGGCGCGACCAGCTGCGCAGCGCGGGCTTCAACGCCTTCACCGAGACGGTCAACACCGACAAGGGCACCCTGACCCGGGTGCTGGCCGGCCCGGTCGGCAGCCGCGCCGAGGCCGAGCAGCTCAACGGCCGGATCAAGGCCAGGCTCGGCACGGACGGCCTGGTCCGCTCGCATCCATGACAGCAGGGAATCGGGAATCGGACATGGGGAATCGGAAGTCAACAGCCCTGGTCGCGGCTGGCGGCGGAAAGCGCGGGTGCCCGGACACCCTTTCGTCCGATGCGGGCGACCGCGACATCCGTCCCGCCGGCCGTCGGCATGCCGATACGATGGCCGGTCACGGTTCCCCATTCCCCATTTCCCCTTCCCGGACCTGACCCCATGTGCGGCATCGTCGGCATCGTCGGAACCACTGAAGTCGCAGCAGCGCTGTATGACGGCCTGACCGTGCTGCAGCACCGTGGCCAGGACGCGGCGGGCATCGCCACCGTCAGCGGCACCCAGCTGCGCGTGCACAAGGGCAACGGGCTGGTGCGCGACGTGTTCGACGCCCGCGCGATGGCGCTGCTGGAAGGGCGCGTGGGCATCGGCCACTGCCGCTACCCCACCGCCGGCAGCGAGGGCTCGGACGAGGCGCAGCCGTTCTACGTCAACTCGCCCTACGGCATCGCGCTGGCGCACAACGGCAACCTGATCAATACCGACGCGCTGCGGCGCGAGGTGTTCGAGACCGACCGCCGCAACGTCAACACCGAATCGGATTCGGAAGTGCTGCTCAACGTGTTCGCGCACGAGCTCGACCGCCAGCGCGTGCTCGGTCCGGAGGCCGCCTTCCGCGCCATCGAGGGCGTCAACCGGCGCGCGCGCGGCGGCTACGCGGTGGTGGCGACCGTGCTCGGGCTGGGCCTGGTGGCATTCCGCGACCCGCATGGCATCCGCCCGCTGGTGCTGGGCAAGCGCGAGGTCGAGGGCGGCACCGAGTACGCGGTGGCGTCGGAGTCGGTCGCGCTCGACATCCTCGGCTTCGAACGCCTGCGCGACGTGGCGCCGGGCGAGGGCGTGGTGATCACCGCGCGCGGCGAACTGCACGTGCACCAGTGCACCGAAGCCGCGTCCAGCACCCCGTGCATCTTCGAGTATGTCTATTTCGCGCGCCCGGACTCGATGATCGAGAACATCTCGGTGCACAAGGCGCGCATGCGCATGGGCGTGACCCTGGGCGAGAAGGTCCTGCGCGAACGCCCGGACCACGACATCGACGTGGTGATCCCGATCCCGGACACCTCGCGCGACTCGGCGATGGAACTGGCCAACGTGCTCGGGGTGAAGTACCGCGAGGGCTTCGTCAAGAACCGCTACGTCGGCCGCACCTTCATCATGCCGGGGCAGGGCGAGCGCGCGAAGTCGGTCAAGCGCAAGCTCAACGCGATCCCGCTGGAGTTCCGCAACCGCGTGGTGCTGCTGGTCGACGACTCGATCGTGCGCGGCACCACTTCGAAGCAGATCGTGCAGATGGCGCGCGACGCCGGTGCGCGCAAGGTCTACCTGGCCTCGGCCGCGCCGCCGGTGCGGTACCCGAACATCTACGGCATCGACATGCCGTCGGTCGACGAGCTGGTCGCCAACGGCCGCAGCGAGAAGGAGATCGAGCAGATCCTGGGCTGCGACTGGCTCATCTACCAGGACCTGGCCGACCTGGAAATCGCGGTCGCCGGGCCGAAGTTCCCCGGCCGCGCGTTCGACAGCTCCTGCTTCAGCGGCGAATACGTGACCGGCATCGAGTCGGACTACTTCGAGCGCCTGCAGCAGCTGCGTTCGGACGAGGCCAAGCGGCGGCGTCGCCTGCTGGCATCGTGACCCGGTCGACGCGGTTCGGCCCGTTCGCAGGAGCGACGGAAGTCGCGACCCCGCGCCGGCGACCATGTCGCGACTTCCGTCGCTCCTGCGACAAGGGGCACCCGGCGTGACCGGCTCCCTCTTCGCCGCCGCCCGCGCCTGCCTCGATGCCGCATCGCCGGACGACAAGGTCACCGCCACCATCGCCGCCGCCGACGCCTTCGCCCGCGGCGAACTCACGATCGACGGCGACGCCCCACCGCCCGAACCCATCGCCATGCCCGGCCGCCCACCGCGCCCGCGCCTGGTGCATCCGCGCGACCTGCCGCGCCGCGGCTTCGGGACCCCCGACGGCCGCGCGGCCTTCATCCACTCCATCGCCCACATCGAGTTCAACGCCATCGACCTGGGCTGGGACGCGGTGTACCGCTTCCGCGGCCTGCCGGCGGCGTTCTACGCGGACTGGGTGTCCGTCGCCAGCGACGAGGCGCGGCATTTCTCGATGCTGCGCGAGCGCCTGCGCGACCTCGGCCACGACTACGGCGACTTCGACGCCCACAACGGCCTGTGGGAAATGGCCGAGAAGACCGCGCACGACGGCCTCGCGCGGATGGCGCTGGTGCCGCGCGTGCTGGAAGCGCGCGGACTCGACGTCACGCCCGGCATGATCGTGAAGCTGCGCGCGCTGGGCGACGAAGACACCGCCGCGATCCTCGAGGTGATCCTGCGCGAGGAAGTGGCCCATGTCGCCGCCGGGTCGCGCTGGTTCCGCTGGTATTGCGAGCGCGCCGGCGTGGCGCCCGCGCCGAAGTTCCGCGAACTGCTGGCCGAATATGCGCGCGCCGTGCTGTACGGGCCGTTCAACTTCGAGGCCCGCGCCGCCGCGGGGTTCGGCGAGGACGAGCTGGCCGCCCTGCGGCAGCTGTCCGGCTGAAAGCTGAACCACGATCCGGCCCGCCCGCATTCATCACCCGGGCTTGCAGGCCGGGCCGTTAGCTTGCACCCGGTACGTCTCCCCGGAGGGAATGCCCGCATGACCCGCTGCAACCGTTTGTCGTTGATCTTCCTGCTGGCCTGCACGGCCGCGTGCACGGCCCCCGATCGCAGCAGCGATCCGGTGCAGCCGGCCACCGCACCCGACGCCGCTGACGCCATGGAGGCCGCGACGCCGCCGGCGACCGATGATGCGCTCGCGGGCGACCGTTTCCGCGCGCGCGGCAACGAGCCGTTCTGGGCCATCGACGTCGAGGACGACGTCCTGCACTTCGTGACCCCCGAGATGCCGGAAGGGCGGACGCTGCAGGGCGAACGCATCGCGCATGTGCAGGGCGTCGCGTTCTCCGGCGAGGACGAGGGCAGGCCGTTCAACCTCGACATCACCCATACCGCGTGCACCGACTCGATGTCCGGCGAAGCCTTCGAGTTCACCGCGACCTGGGATTACGCCGGCCAGCGCATGCACGGCTGCGCCCGCGCCAGCCACTGAGCCCGGTCGTCCCCCGGACTCTCTTGTAGGAGTGGCCCCAGCCGCGAGCGCTTGCCCTGGCGCCTCCCCCTGCGATGGCAGGGGGAGGTCGGGAGGGGGGGGCCACGGTTCGCGGTGATCCGGAAGACACCCTCCCCAATCCTCCCCTGCCCGCGCAGGGGAGGGCGCCAGGGGCTCGCGGTTGGAGCTCCTACAGGGAATGCCGGGGCATTGTCAGCGCGGCGGCGCGGGGAGCGCCGACAAGTCGAATCCCTCCGCCGACACCCGCAGCACCGACCCCTGTTCGTACCAGTCGCCAAGCACGATCCGCCGGCGCGCCCGGCCGTCGACGTCCAGGTCATGGATCGCCGGTCGATGCGTATGCCCGTGGATGATCGTGTCGATGCCATGCGCGGCGAAGGCCTCCGCGACCGCGGCAGGCGCGACGTCGGTGATCGCCTCCATCGTCCCGGCCTCGCGCAGATCGCCCTGCCGCGCCAGGCTTGCCGCGCGCGCCTGCTGCGCGAACGCCAGCCGCGCGGCCAGCGGCTGCGAGAGGAACTGCGCCTGCCAGGCCGGGTTCCGCGTCTGCGCACGGAACTGCTGGTAGGCCACGTCGTCGGTGCACAGCGTGTCGCCGTGCATCAGCAATGCGGGCTTGCCGTACAGGTCGATGCGCGTCGGATCGGCGAGCAGCGCCATGCCCGCGCGCCGCGCGTAGTCCTCGCCGAGCAGGAAATCGCGGTTGCCGTGCATGAACGATATCGGCACGCCGCTGTCGGCCAGCGCCCGCAGCCTGTCCGCGACGAAGGCGCCGGTCTCCGACGGATCGTCGTCGCCCACCCAGGCCTCGAACAGGTCGCCGAGGACATACAGCGCCTGGGCGCCGCGCGCTTCGCCGTCGAGGAATTCGCCGAACAGGCGCGTGATTTCCGGACGCGCCGGGTCCAGGTGCAGGTCGGAAATGAAGAGGGTGGTCATGCGCGCATTGTAGGTGCGTCGGCGTTTGGCGCGGCGCCGCACGCGTGGTCCCTTGTGGGAGCGGCTTCAGCCGCGAGCTTTCCCGGAGGAAAGCCACCTCCCAAAAGCTCGCGGCCGAAGCCGCTCCCACGAAGGCCGCGTTGGTTCGTCGGCATCCCCGTCGTATCGACGCCACCGGGCGACGGACGGTGCAGGGCCCGCGCTACGGTAAAATCACGTGTTCCCAGTCTCCGGTTCGCACCATGACCTGCCGCACCCGCTTCGCCCCCAGTCCCACCGGCTACCTGCATATCGGCGGCGCGCGCACCGCGCTGTACTGCTGGCTGGAGGCGCGCCGCCACGGCGGGCAGTTCATCCTGCGCATCGAGGACACCGACCGCGAGCGCAGCACCCAGGGGGCGATCGACGCGATCCTGGAGGCGATGGGCTGGCTCGGCCTGGATTACGACGAAGGCCCGGTCTACCAGACCGCGCGCGTCGACCGCTACCGCGAGGTTGCCGAGCAGCTGGTCGCCTCCGGCCACGCCTACTACGCCTACGAGTCGAAGGAAGCGCTCGACGCCATGCGCGAGGCGGCGATGGCCAACGGCGAAAAGCCGCGCTACAACGGTGCCTATCGCGAGCAGGGCGCGCCATACCGGGATGACCCCAACCGCGTGATCCGGCTAAAGAACCCGCAGGACGGCGTCGTCGCCTGGGACGACAAGGTCAAGGGCCGGATCGAGATCGCCAACAGTGAACTGGACGACCTGGTCATCTTCCGCCCGGACGGCTTTCCGACCTACAACTTCGCCGTGGTCGTCGACGATCTCGACATGCGGATCACCGACGTCGTCCGCGGCGACGACCACGTCAACAACACGCCGCGCCAGATCAACATCTATCGCGCGCTCGGCGCCGAGGTCCCCGCGTTCGCGCACCTGCCGATGATCCTCGACGAGCACGGCGCCAAGCTGTCCAAGCGCACCGGCGCGGCCGACGTGATGCAGTACCGCGACGCCGGCTACCTGCCGCACGCGCTGCTCAATTACCTGGTGCGGCTGGGCTGGTCGCATGGCGACCAGGAGATCTTCTCGATCGACGAAATGCAGTCGCTGTTCGACCTGCGCGACGTCAACGCCAAGGCCTCGCGGCTGGACCCGGCCAAACTCGGCTGGCTCAACCAGCAGTACCTGAAGAACGACGATCCGGCCGCGGTTGCCAAACACCTGGAATGGCATCTGCGTGCCGCCGGCTGCGACCTTGCCGCCGGCCCCGCACCGGCGGACGTGGTGGTCGCGCTGCGCGACCGCGTGCAGACGCTCAAGGACATGGCCGAGCGCGCCGTGGTCTGGTACCGGCCGCTGGAACACTACGACGAGAAAGCGGTTGCCAAGCACCTCAAGCCCGCGGCCGCCGCGCCGCTGGGCGACATGCGCACGCGGCTGGGCGCGCTGCAGGACTGGACGGTCGACGCCATCGACGCCGCCTTCCACGCCACCGTGGACACGCTGCAACTGGGCATGGGCAAGGTCGCCCAGCCGCTGCGCGTGGCGATCACCGGCACCCAGGTCAGCCCGGACATCGCGCAGACCATCTACCTGGCCGGGCGCGACGAGGCGCTCAGGCGCATCGAGGCGGCGATCGCGATGATTCCCGCCGAAGCCGGATAGCCGGCCCTGGCCCGGTAGGAGCGGCGGAAGCCGCGAGCTTTTGATCCTTTGCAGGCAAGGCAAAAGCTCGCGGCTTCCGCCGCTCCGACAGGTGCGGCTTTCCCGGCGGCTTGAGTCCCGCCGCCAACGCCACCATCATCAGGCTATGCCCCGGCACGCCTGCATCGACCCCAAGCACCATGTCCACGACGCCGAAGGCTTCGTGGCCGCGGTCGAGCGCGCCTGCCACGAACGCGGCCTGCGGCTGACCCCGATCCGCGCGCGCGTGCTGGGGCTGGTCGCCGATGCCGGGCAGCCGATCAAGGCCTACGACCTGCTCGAACAGATCCGCGCCGGCAACAGCGCCGATGGCACCGGCGCCGGCGCCGCGGCGCCGCCGACGGTCTATCGCGCGCTCGACTTCCTGCTCGCCAACGGCTTCATCCACAAGCTCGAATCGGTCAATGCCTTCGTCGCCTGCCATCATCCGAGCACCGCGCAGCATTCGGTGCCGTTCCTGATCTGCGACCGCTGCCATTCGGCCGTGGAACTGGAAGACCTCGACGTGGTCGCACAGCTCGAGCGGCGGGCGAAGGCGCTGGGTTTCCAGCCGCAGGCGCAGACCCTGGAGGTCCACGGCCTGTGTGCGCGCTGCGCGGGCTGATGGCCGCGCAGCACGCCGCCGGCGGCAGTGCAGAGGTGCGGGCAGGTCCGCCCCGCGCTGCGGGGGGATGACCAGTCCAGGGCGTTCCTAGAAGAACACCCGCGCCCCCACCGCGAACCCGCGACCAGGCAGCGGCGCCACGTCCTTCAGGAACGAGGTGTGCACGCGCGCCTCCTTGTCGAGCAGGTTGCGGCCGTCGACGAACACTTCCCAGGCGTTGCCGCTGTCGGTGTCCGCGTGCCAGGCCAGGTGCGCGTCCACCAGGGTGTAGCCGGGCGTCTGGCTTTCGAACTCGGCCACGCGGTCCTGGCGCGCGTAGCGCACCGCGCCCAGCGAGGCGCGCAGCGGGCCGCGCTCCCAGCGCAGCTCGCCGCCAACGCGCCACGGCGCGATGCGCGGCAGGTTGCCGTCGCGCGCAAGCTCGACGGTGTAGTCGTGGCTGTGGTCGCCGTGGGGCACGGAGAAGTCGAGCGCCCGCGTGCCGTCGCCGGCAAGCTTGGCGCGCACCACGTCGCCGAACACGCGCAGGTTCCAGTACCCGCTGGCGTTGTCTGCGAAGTTCCAGTCGGCTTCGGCCTCGGCGCCGTTGAAGCGCGCGTCGTCCTGCGTCCACACGTGCACCGGGCCGTCGTGTTCCTCGATGCCCGTCTGTGCCAGGTAGACGAAATCGTCGTAGCGCACGTGGTACAGCGCCGCGGCGAGCTTGAGCGGGCCGGTGTGCCAGTGCATGCCGATTTCGGCGCGGTTGGCGGTTTCCGGGTCCAGGTGTGGGTTGCCCAGTTCGATGCTGCCGGTGGCCACGTGCAGGCCGTTGGAATACAGCTCCTCGGCAGTGGGCGACCGCTGCGCACGGTCGAGCCCGAACGACACGTGGAACGCATCGCTGACATCCCACTTCAACGCTGCCGACAGGCTGCTGGTGTTGAAATCGCGGTCCGGGCCGATGGCGATCGCATCGTCAATATCGATGCGGTTGCGGTCGTGGCGGGCGCCGAGCTCCAGGCGCAGCGCGTCGAACTGCCGTCGCCCGATCCAGAACAGGCCGGCGTCGCGCGAGTCGGACGCGGGCACGAAGGCCTCGTCGCCGACCGCGCGGAACTCGCGCTGCGACCACTGCAGGCCGAAGGCGCCGTCCCAGCCCGCCCACGGCTTGTGGACCAGTTCCACGCGGCCCTCGGTGCCGTCGTTGTCGAACACCGTGCCGACCTCGTCGCCCTCGTACTCGGTGTGCGTGTACTGCGTGCGCGCGAGCTTGACCCGCAGCGATGCGAATGGGCCCAGGTCGTCGAGGCCGCCGCGCACCTCGCCGCGCTGCTGGTCCATCACGATGCGCACGCCGCCTTCGCCGTCGTGGCCGTGTTCGTCGTCGCCATGGTCGTGGTCGTGATCATGGCCATGGCCATGGTCATGGTCATGATCGTCGCCGCCGTGCTCGTGTCCGGGCACGCCGTAGCGCGTGCTGAACAGGCTCACGCCGACACCGAGGAACCCGCGATCGCCCACCCAGGAGACGCCCAGCGCACCGCTGTCGGTCCGCACCGCGCTGTTGGCCAGGGTGCCGCGCGTGGCCGGGTCCGGGACTTCGCCTTCTTCGGCCATGTGCGCGGCGCTTTCCGCGTAGCCGGGGATGTCGTAGTCGCCGGTCTCGCGATGCAGCGCATCGAAATGGAACACCAGGCGACCGGACGCCGAGGTGCCGTCCAGGCGCGCCATGCCGGTCTTCTCGTCGTTGACGCTGCCGGCGCGCAGTTCGGCGCGGCCCTGCAGCGGCTGTTCGGTAGCCGCCTGCGGCACGCGCCCGTCGACCACGTTGACCGCGCCGCCGATCGCGCCGCTGCCGTAGAGCAGGGTGGACGGGCCCTTGAGCACCTCGATCTGGTCGGCCAGGAACGGCTCGATGCTCACCGCGTGGTCGACGCTGACCGTGGACACGTCACCCGACCCCAGGCCGTCGCTGAGCACCTGCACGCGCGCGCCGTCGAAGCCGCGCACGATCGGGCGGCCGACGCCGGGCCCGAAGTAGGACGACTGCACGCCCGGCAGCTTGTTGACGGTGTCGCCCAGCGAATTGGACTTCGCCTCGTCCAGGCGCGCGCCAGCCAGCACCTCGACTGGGCGGATCAGGCTCTCGGCGTCCTCCAGCAGCGGGCTGGCGGTCACGATCACCGAATCCAGGTCCTTGACGTGGGGGTCGCTCGGACGGGTGCCGGTCCCCGTGGCGCCCGCCGCCACCGCCTGCGCATCGGCCGGGGGAGGGGCGGCGAATGCGGCGGGCGCGAGGGCGACGGCGAGCGCCATGGAGAGAACGGCAGGGACGGGAAGGCCGGGACGGGCGTTCATGCGGGACAGGACTCCAGGAGGGTGGGAAGACGCGATGTGGAAAATGTTATAACATAACGTTTCTGGACAGAAACCCTGCCGCAAGTCACGATTCCCCGCCCATGAATCCCCGCCTCCACACGTTCGTCGACCGCTTCGGCGCCACGGGTTCGCTCGTCTGCGCCGTGCATTGCGCACTGCTGCCGCTACTGCTGGCCGCCATCCCGTCGCTGGGCGTGGCGGCGTGGCTGGGCGACGGTTTCGAAATGGCATTCGTCGTTTTCGCGACCTGCGTGGGCGTGTTCAGCCTGGTCTACGGCTATCGCCGCCACCGCCACATCCGCGCGCTCGGCGTGCTGCTGGGCGGGCTGGCGCTGCTCTGGACGGGCCTGCTTTACGGGCCCTGGCACCACGGTTCGGTCGCGCTGCACGCGTCGGTCATGACGCTTGGCGGCACCCTGATCGGCATCGCCCACCTGCTCAACCTGCGCCACGTCCACGACGCCAGCTGCGCGCATTGATCGCATTGATCCAATGCAACGCATTGGACCAATCCCAGGATTTGCGAGCAGATTCCGGGCCCCGCGTTGCCCCTCCGATCCTGCTCCTTCGAGACGCCCCCTTGCCAAGGGGGCATCCCTCCAGAGAGTGCGTCTGGCAGGGCCGGAGTCTCGGCGCATGGTAGAATCGCCGCCCTCGCGCGCGTCGCGAACCACATTGATCAAGACACGATTCAGGAGCAGGACATGGGCAAGGGCGACCGCAAGACCGCCAAGGGCAAGCGCTACAACTCCAGCTACGGCAACGCCCGTTCGCACGTGACCAAGAAGGCCGCGGGTGCAGCTCCGGCCCCGGTGGCGAAGAAGGCGCCGGCCAGGACCACGGCCAAGGCACCGGCGAAGAAGGTCGTTGCCAAGAAGACCGTCGTCAAGGAGTAGCCGCCCGCATCCGCAGGCGTGAACGAGAAGCCCCGCATCCGCGGGGCTTTTTCGTGGAACCGGCGCATGCGGGAGCGGCTTTGGCCGCTGGCTTTTGCTCCCGCGCAGGGGGTGGGGAAGGGGTGCTTTTGGGATCAGCGCGAACCGTGGCCACCCCCTCCCAACCTCCCCCTGCCGTCGCAGGGGAGGGGCAACGGCAGAAGCTCGCGGCGGAAGCCGCTCCCAACGGGCGGTGAGGGAGATCGTCCCGCGATCACGCGCCGCCGCGCAGCTTCCGGTGCCCGCGGCCGTGACCGATGGCGCTTCAGCCGCGCGCCGCGCCGCGCTACCGTCCGGTGCAACACCTGATCGGGAGCGTCCCATGCACAACGTCGCGCACAAGTACCTCGTCGCGTATTCGGCCATCCTCACGCTCGCTTTCGCGGTCGTCGTGCTCACCGGCGCCGCCGCCGACCGCAGCGCGAAGTTCGACACCATCGACGTACAGCGCATCAACGTGCGCGAGGCCGATGGCACGCTGCGGATGGTGGTGTCCAACCGGGGCCGTTTCCCGGGCGCGATCTTCCAGGACCGGGAGTATGCGCACGCGCGCGACGTCGCGGGGATGATCTTCTACAACGACGAAGGCATGGAGAACGGTGGCTTGATCTTCAACGGCAGCAAGGGTGCCGACGGCAAGGTGAACAGTGGCGGGCACATCAGCTTCGATCCGTACGACCGCGACCAGGCCCTTTCGCTGTCGCAGATCGAGGAAGACGGCGTCGTGCGCGCGGCGCTGTCGATCAACGACACCGGGAATCGCTCGATCGAGGGCGTGTTGCAGGAGATGGAACGGATCAAGGCGCTGCCGGAAGCCGAGCGCGACCAGGCGATGCAGGCCCTGCGGGCGCAGGACGGCCACGGTGCGCCCCGGCTGTTCGTCGGCAAGAACGACAAGCAGGTCTCGGTGATCGCGCTGAACGATGCCAGCGGGAAGTCGCGGCTGCGCCTGCAGGTGACGCCGCAGGGCGAGGCAAGGATCGAGTTCCTCGACGCCGACGGCAAGGTGCAGCGCACCCTGGGACCGGAGGACCTACAAGGGCAATGAACACGTTGCCGCGCGTGCGCCGGCTGCTGTTCGTCTGCAGCCGGAACCGGCTGCGCAGTCCCACCGCCGAGCAGGTGTTTGCCGACTGGCCGGGCGTGGAAACCGCCTCGGCCGGACTCGATCATGACGCCGAAGTGCCGCTCACCCCGGAGCTGCTGGCCTGGGCGGACACGGTATTGGTGATGGAACGCGCGCACCGCGGACGCCTGTCGCGCCGGTTCCGCGCGCACCTGGACGGCAAGCGCGTGGTCTGCCTCGACGTGCCGGACCGCTACGCGTACATGGCGCCGGCGCTGGTGGCGTTGCTGCGGCGCAGGATGGGCGCGCACCTGCCGCCGGGATAAGTGGAGGGAGTAAACAGCCGGCGGTCCACGGGCGGATGCGTTCCCGGTAGAAGCGGCTTCAGCCGCAAGCGTTGCCCCGCCCCTGCGAACGCCGGCCAGCCGTGCTGGCGGGCCGGACGGGCTGGGGAGGGGTGCTTTGGGGACCGCCGCGAACCGTGCACACCCCCTCCCCACCTCCCCCTGCCGTCGCAGGAGGAGGAGCCAAGGCAAAGGCCGCGCCGGCGCAGGGAGGAATCAGGGGCTGGCGTGGCTTCCGGCGCCGGCCTCGATCTCGGCCCACGTCCGCAGCAGGTTGCCCCCGAGGATCTTGCGGATGTCCTCGTCGTTGTAGCCGCGGGCCTGCAGGCCCGCGACCAGGTTCGGGAAGTCGGCGACCGTGCGCAGTTCGTCCGGCAGTTCGCCGCCGACGCCATCGAAGTCCGAGCCGATGCCGATGTGGTCGATGCCGACCAGCTTCACCCCGTAGTCGACCTGGTCGAGGACGGCGTCGATCTGCGTCTGCCGCGTCGGGTGCGATTCGGCCCATGCCTTTTCGAACGCACTGCGGTCCTGCGCCGGCTCGCCGGCCGCCTTCAGCTCCGCGTTGCGCTTGTTGAACTCGTTGATCGCGCGGAAGTGCGCCTGGGTGTCGGCCGCCGCTTCCGGGTTGACGAAGGCGGTGCCGAACGGGACCTGGACCACGCCGCCCTTGTCGGCGATCGCCTTGGCCAGCGCATCGCTGATGTTGCGCTCGAAATCCGGGGTGAAGTGGCGGAACGCCGAATGGCTGGCGATCACCGGGACCGTGCTCGCCGCGATCGCCGCGGCCGCGGAGTCGTCGGCCAGGTGCGACACGTCGACCATGATGCCCAGGCGGTTCATCTCCGCGACCACCTGCTTGCCGAACGGACTCAGGCCGTTCCACTTGCGCTCGATCGCGTACGACGAGTCGGCGATGCGGTTGGCCGCGCTGTGGGCCAGGGTGATGTAGCGCACGCCTCGGTCGAAGAAGAACTGCACGTTGCCCAGGTCGTCGCCGAGCGGCGCGCCGTTCTCCATGCCCAGCGGCAGCAGCACGCGGTCGCCCTTGCGCAGCGCGTCGACATCCTTCGGCGAGCGCAGCAGCGCGAACTTGTCCGGATGGCGCTGCGCCAGCGCCTCGACCGCGTCGATCATCTCGTTGGCGACCTGCCACGCGCTGCCGTCGTCGTCCTGCCTGGGCGAGGTGTAGATCGACATGAAGGCCACGTCGAGCCCGCCTGCGCGCGCCTTCGGGTAATCGAACTCGCGGCCCTCGGCCTCCTGGCCCAGGTCCATCCAGCCGTCCATCAGCATGCCGGGCGCATCGATGTGGGTATCGACGATGACCGCGTCCTGCGCCAGTGCGCGGGCGGCGTCGGTGGCCTGTGCGGATGCGAGTGCGGGGACAAGGGCGAGCAGCAGGACGGGCAGGGTGCGATGCATGGTGGCCTCCGGCGTAACGAACGGTTGTGGGAGCGGCGTGGGCCGCGAGATTCGATCAGGTGTTGTGGCGGGTCGTTGCCATGTGGGAGCGGCTTCAGCCGCGAGCTCTATGCCTTGGCGCCCCCCCTGCGACGGCAGGGGGAGGCGGGGAGGGGGTGGCCACGGTTCGCGCTGATCCCAAAGGCACCCCTCCCACAAAAACATCTTCAGCCTACTTGCCGGCCGCCAGAGTACACCGCCCCGGCCAGCGATCCGCCCAGCCAGTAACACAGCTCCGCCGGCTGCCGCACGCGCCAGCGCACGAAATCCGCGCGCAGGCCGGCGCGCAGCGCGCCGCGGTCGCCAAGCCCCAGCGCACGCGCGCCGTGGACGGTCGCGCCGCGCAAGGCTTCCTCCGGGGTGAGCCGGAAATGGGTGCACGCCAGCTGCATCGCCTGGCGCAGCGACAGCAGCGGCGAGGTGCCGGGGTTGCAGTCGGTGGCCACCGCCATCGGCACGTGCCGCGCGCGGAACTCGCCCAGTGGCGGCAGCTGCGTCTCGCGCAGCACGTGGAAGGCGCCCGGCAGCAGCACCGCGACCGTGCCGGCTTCGGCCATCGCGGCCACGCCGGCGACCGAGGTGTGCTCGACGTGGTCGGCCGACAGCCCGCCGAACTCCGCCACCAGCGCCGCGCCGTGGCCGTCGCTGAGCTGGTCGGCATGCAGCTTCACCGGAAGCCCCAGCGCGCGCGCGGCCTCGAACACGCGCCGCGTCTGCGCCAGGTCGAAGCCGATGCGTTCGCAGAACGCGTCCACCGCGTCCACCAGGCCTTCGGCATGCAGCCTTGGCAGCCAGTCCACGACCGCGTCGATGTAGCCGTCGGCGTTGCCGGAGAATTCCGGCGGCAGCGCGTGGGCACCGAGGAAGGTGGTGCGCACCTGGATGCCGAGGTGGTCGCCGATCCGGCGCGCGACGCGCAGCATCTTGCGTTCGTTGTCGAAGTCCAGGCCGTAGCCGGACTTGATCTCCAGCGTGGTGACGCCGTCGGCCAGCAGCGCGCGCGCGCGCGGCAGCGACTGCGCCAGCAGTTCGTCCTCGCTCGCGGCGCGGGTGTGGCGCACGGTGGAGACGATGCCGCCGCCGGCGCGGGCGATTTCCTCGTAGTCCGCGCCCTGCAGGCGCTGCTCGAACTCGCCGGCGCGGTCGCCGGCAAACACCGCGTGGGTGTGGCAGTCGACCAGCCCCGGCGTGATGCAGTCGCCGCCGGCGTCGATCGCGTCGCCGCGCAGCCCGGCCGGCAGCCCGGTGCGCGGGCCGGCGAAGCGGATGGTCCCGTCGCGCCAGGCCAGCGCGCCATCCTCGACCAGGCCATAACCCGCGTCGCCATCCAGCGTGACCAGCGTCGCATTCGTGATCAGGCCGCTGGAGGAGTGCACGGGCTCGCTCATGCGCCGATTGTAGCCATGCGCCGTGTAGCCGTGCGCCGCGGCGGTCGCGCCCGGCCCGCCGGCGGGGGAGAATGGCCGCATGTCGACTCCCGCCCAAACCGTCCAGCGCACGCCCGAGGGCTGGCGCACCCCCGGCATCGCCAACCTGCATTCGCATGCCTTCCAGCGTGCCATGGCCGGCATGGCCGAGCGCCAGACCCATCCCGAGGATTCGTTCTGGACCTGGCGCGAGACCATGTACCGCTTCGCTGCGCGCTTCGATCCGGACACGCTGCACGCGGTGGCCGCGCAGCTCTACGTCGAGATGCTGGAAGCCGGCTACACCAGCGTGTGCGAATTCCACTACCTGCACCACGCGCCCGACGGCCGCCCGTACGCCGATCCGGCGGCGATGTCCCAGGCGCTGGTCGCCGCGGCGCGCGAGGCCGGCATCCGGCTGACGCTGCTGCCGGTGCTGTACATGGCCGGCGGCTTCGACGGCCGCCCGCTGGGCGAGCGACAGAAGCGCTTCGGGCATGATGTCGACGGCTACGTGCGCCTGTTCGACACCCTGCATGCGCAGCAGGACGACGCCCTGCGCGTGGGCTGCGCGCTGCACAGCCTGCGCGCGGTGCCTGCGGAGGCCATGGCTGCCGTCATCGCCGCGCTGCCGGACGATGCGCGCCTGCACGTGCACATCGCCGAACAGCTGGGCGAAGTGCAGGACTGCCTCGCGGTCCGCAATGCGCGGCCGGTGGAATGGCTGCTGGCCAACGCCGCCGTCGACGCGCGCTGGACGCTGGTCCACGCCACCCACCTCACGCCGGACGAGACCCGCGGCATCGCCGCCAGCGGCGCAACCGTGGCGATCTGCCCGACCACCGAGGCCAACCTCGGCGACGGCCTGTTCCCGCTGCGTGCCTACCTCGATGCGGGCGGCGCCTGGGGCATCGGCTCGGACTCGCACATCTCCGTGTCGCCGGTCGAGGAGCTGCGCTGGCTGGAGTACGGCCAGCGGCTGGCCACGCACCACCGCAACATCGCCGTGCGCGAAGAGTCATCGAGCGTGGGCGAAACACTGCTGCACGACGTGGCCGCGAGCCGTGCCCGGTCGACGGGCTTCGCCGAAGTCGACGACCACGTCCTGCTCGACGCGGCCGCGCCGATCCTTGCCGGCGCCACCGACGACGACGTCGCGGACCGCTGGCTGTTCAGCGGCAACCGCAACCTGGTGCGCGAAACCGTGGTCGGCGGCGACCGCGTGGTCATCGACGGTCACCACCGCGACCGGGACGCCATCGCGCTGCGCTACCTCAAGGCCATCGACCGCCTGCTGGCGTCGTAGGCAGGCCGTTGCCCGCCGCTACTTGAACAGCGCATTCAAGCGCGCGTAGTCCAGCGCATTGGCGAGCGACGGCGCGAAATCCCCGCCCAGCCAGGCCTTCACCGAGGCTTCCGCGGTGCCGTAGGCGTGCTTGAAGAACGCCGGCCCGGCACTGATCCGCCGCACGCCCGCCCGCGCCAGGGCATCGATCGACGCCAGGCCCGGCAGTGCCATCACGTTGATCGCCAGCCCCGGCACGGCGGCGACGATCTTCGCCGCGTCTTCCGCCGATGCCAGGCCCGGCACGAAGCCGCCGTCGGCGCCGGCATCGCGGTAGGCGGTGAGCCGCTCGACCGCCATCGCGACCGCGTCGTCGCCGCTGGCCAGGCCGCGCAGGTAGACATCGGTCCGCGCGTTGACGAACAGCGGCGCGGCGCCGTCGGTGGCGCGGATCGCGCGGATCTTGTCGACCAGTAGCGTCGGTGCGCCGCCGCCGTCCTCGAGGTTTACGCCGACCGCGCCGGTGGACACGATCGCCCGCATCAGGTCGGCCACCGCGCCCGGATCGTCGCTGTAGCCGTCCTCGGCATCGACGGTCACCGGCACCGAGACCCCGCGCAGGACCCCGCGCAGCGATTCAAGCAGCGCTTCGCGAGGCAACTGGCCACCGTCGGCATGGCCGAGGGCCCAGGCGACCGCCGCACTGCTGGTGGCGATGGCGGTCGCGCCGGCCTCCTGCCACAGGCGCGCGCTGGCGGCGTCCCAGGCGTTGGGCAGCAGCAGGGGGACATCGGTGTCGTGGAGGGCGACGAACTGGGCGTGGGGGGACAGTGTCATGGTTGGCTCCGTTGCGGTGTCGGTTCCCGACAGCCCATTTGCAGGAGCGGCGGAAGCCGCGAGCCTTTGGGCGAGGGCGAGGGCGAGGGCGAGGGCGAGGGCGTGGCTGGGGCAGGGAGGGCTCGCGGCTTCCGCCGCTCCTACAGGAGTGGGGAGGTGGGTTGCTCGAACAGGTCGCCACCCGGCAGCGCACCTTCCAGCGCCAGCAGGTACTGCTTGGCCGGCAGCCCGCCGCCGAAACCGGTCAGCGAGCCGTCCGCGCCGATCACGCGGTGGCAGGGCAGCACGATCGGGATCGGGTTGCGGCCGTTCGCCGCGCCCACCGCGCGCACTGCCTGCGGTTTGCCGATGCGGCGCGCGACATCGCCGTAGCTCCAGGTCTGCCCGTACGGGATCTGTGCGAGCGTCGACCACACCTCGCGCTGGAACTCGGTGCCGACCGGACGCAGCGGCAGGTCGAATGCCTGCAGCGAACCCGTGAAATAGGCGTCCAGCTGCGCGCCGGTTTCGCGGAGCACGGCGTTGTCGCCGGGTTCCAGCGCCACGCTGCGCGGCAGCGGATGGCGCGGCGTGCTGAACCAGATCAGGCGCAGATAGTCGTCGTCCGCGCCCAGCAGCAGCGGTCCGACGGGGCTGGGGACATGTCTTGAAACGAGGTTCACGGATTCGTTCTCCTGGCGCGGCGGGGTCGCGAGGCGGTGTCGCGTCGTGCCGGCGCGACACCGGATGTGATCGAAGCGATTCCACCGCGCTTCGAGGCGGTCGCCCCCTTTGCGGCGGCCGCGGTCGGCGTCGTCATCGCGTCCCGCCACAGCTGCAGCGTCGCGTAGCCGCGCCAGGGCCGCCACGCTTCGGCGCGGGCGGTCAGCGCCTTCGCGGTCATGCGCGTGCCATCGGTCGGCACGGCCTTTTGCAGCACCAGGTCGTCGGCGGGAAAGGCATCGGGATGTCCGAGGGCACGCAGTGCGATGTAGTTCGCCGTCCACGGGCCGATGCCCGGCAGGGCGGTCCAGCGGGCGACGAAGTCATCGAGCGTGCGTTCCACGCGGAAGTCGACGCGGCCATCGAGCAGCGCGCCTGCGATCGTGCGCACCGTCGCGGCCCGCGTGCGGGTGATGCCGATGCTGGCCAGGTCCGCATCGGCCAGCGCTTCGGGCGTGGGGAACAGGTGCAACAGTCCGTGCGCGGCGTGCTCGGCCGGCAGCGGCGTGCCGAAGCGTTCGGCGATGCGCGCGGCGAACGTGCGCGCCGCGGCAACGCTGACCTGCTGGCCGAGGATCGCCCGCACCGCGATCTCGAAACCGTCCCAGCCGCTGGGCAGCCGCAGTCCCGGCTGCTTGCGCAGCAGCGGCCCGAGCCGCGGATCGGCCGACAGCGCACTGCCGATCGCCTGCGGGTCGGCATCGAGGTCGAACATCCGCCGCAGCCGGCCGCTGACGTCGAGCAGGCGCGCGGCCAGCGGCGCGTGCAGTTCCAGCTTCAGCGCATGCTCGCCGCCGGGCCAGCGGCCCACGCGCAGCCAGCCGGGCGTCGCATGCCCCTGGTCGCCGGCGATCACGCGCGCATAGCTGTCGTCGTCGACGTGCTCCACCCCGGGCAGCGCACGCCCGCGCAGGAAGGCAAGCATCGCGTCGAAGTCGTACGGCGGGCGATAGCCCAGCCGCAGCGTCAGGTATCCATCGGATCGTGCGTCGCGCGCCGCCACCGGTTGCCGGCGCAGCTCGCGTGGCGCCATCCGGTAGGCGTCCTTGAACACGGCATTGAACCTGCGCAGGCTGCCGAAGCCCGCCGCCAGCGCGACGTCGGTGATCGGCAGCGCCGTCTCGGTCAGCAGCTGCTTGGCGAACAGCAGGCGCCGGGTGCTGTGCACGCCGACCGGCGATGCGCCCAGGCGCTCGACGAACAGCCGCCGCAGCTGCCGCTCGCCGAGGTTGACCCGCGTGGCCAGCGCCGACAGCGGCTGGCCGGCCAGTGTGCCCTGTTCGATCAGCTTCAGCGCGCGCGCCACCGCCGCGTCGCCGCGCCGCCAGGTGCCGTCGGTGGGCGACAGTTCCGGGCGGCAGCGCAGGCACGGCCGGAACCCCGCTGCTTCGGCGGCCGCCGCAGTCCGGTAGTAGGTGATATTGCGCGGCTTGGGCGACGGTGCAGGGCACACCGGCCGGCAGTAGATCCGCGTGCTGGTGACCGCGGTGAAGAACAGGCCGTCGAAGCGCGGATCGCGGCTCAGGCGCGCCTGCTCGCAGACGCGGTGCGGGGGCAGGGCGCTGGCGTGGGGCGACGGCATGCACGGCAGGCTAGCACCGTGGCGTCGCGCGGACTCGCCGGATTCGGACATGGACGTTCGGGGCCGTTCCGGCGCGCCCAGGCGCCCTTCTCCTGCAGACGGGAGCAAGGGCCGCGGTCGGCGTGGACCCGTTCGCTCAGCTCCCCGGATCGCGCAGCGCCGGCAGCAGCGGCGCGATGTCGCCGTCGTTCGGTGCCGGCGCGATCCCCAGCAGCCGGGCCAGCAGTGGATACACGTCGACATTGTCGAACGCGGGGATCTCCGCGTCCTGGCGGAACGCCGGCCCGCGCGCGACGAACAGCGCGCGCATCGACGGCAGGGCCGGGTCGTAGCCGTGCGAGCCGCGCGGATGGTCCGTCGACCGGCCGGCGATGTACTCGCGCGGCAGCGCGTCCCAGCCTTCGTCCATCTGGCACACGATCGGCGGGATGCGCGGATCGGTGCCGTAGTGCCAGCGCGCCGGCAGCGCGTCCTTGTGCCAGCACTCGTAGTGCGCGTGCGTGCCCACCAGCTGGCTTGCCACCGCGGCTTCGTAGCCGGGATTGGGCACGATGCCGACCACCTGTCCCGCCGTCACCACCTTCGCCTCGGCCCGCGCCACCATGTCCTCGAGGGCGACCACGTGCTCCGGAGCGACCGTCGCCATGCCGTGGTCGGACACGATCACCAGGTTGACGCGATCGAGCAGCCCGCGCTGCGCCAGTCCGTCGCGCAGGCGGCCGATGGCCGCGTCCACCTCGCGCAGCGCCGCATGCGCCTGCGCCGAATCCGGGCCGTTGCCATGCGCCGCCGAGTCGACCGCGTCGAAATACAGCGTGACGATCGCCGGCCGCGCATCCGGCGGTGCATCGAGCCATTCCAGCACCTGGTCCACGCGTGCGTTGGCGTCCACGTCCTTGTCGAACGGATGCCACTGCGTCGGTCGCACGCCGCCGATCGCCGCCTCGCTGCCGGGCCAGTACATCGTGGCGCTGCGCAGCCCCGCCTTCTGCGCACCGATCCAGATCGGCTCGCCGCCCCACCAGCGGCCATCGCCCACGGCCTCGCGGTTGGACAGCGAAAAATCGCCCAGCTGCGCATCGTGCATGCTGTTGTGGACGATGCCGTGGTGGTCCGGACGCAGCCCGGTGACGATGCTGTAGTGGTTGGGGAAGGTGAGCGAGGGGTAGGACGGATTCATCCACTGCGCGCGCACGCCTTCGCCGGCGATGCGCGACAGTTCGGGCGTGATGCCGAGGTCCAGGTAGTCGGCGCGGAAGCCGTCGATCGAGACCAGCACCACCGGATCGGGTGACGCCGCGGGTGGCCCCGGCGGCGGCGTCGAAACGCAGCCTGCCAGCGGCAGGAAAACGAACAGGAGGAAGGCGAGGATGGCCGGACGGCAGGATCGTTGGGTCATCTGACCATGATACGGCGCGTGGATGACAGCCGGACATCGTGTTTCGCAACGCGTGCCTGACGCCGGCCTAAACCGCAGCAGCGGCGCACAGCGCAGGTTACCGATGGCCGGCGTATGGTCGGTTGTGCAGGGCCCGGCCCGCCCGACCTTCCCCCCACGGAGGCATGCCATGAAACGTCTGTCCGTCTTCCTTCTCGCCGCGGGATTCGCGTCCGTGGCATTCGCGCAATCGACCCCGGTCGAGGAAAGCCTGGAACCGGGCGCCGCGGCCATCGGCACCGAGGCCAGCGATGCCTCGGTGAAGGATCGCAACTGCCTGCGCCATACCGGCTCGCGCATCACCGAGCGCGCGAACAGGCAGGCCGATCGCGACGGCAAGCCCGGCAAGTGCGCCAACGCCTTCGGCCGCGCGTACGACCGCGAGGACATCGAGCGCACCGGCGCCACCAACGTGGCCCAGGCACTGCAGATGCTCGATCCCTCGATCCGCTGACCGGCGGCCGGTTTTCCGCCCGCACCGACGCCCGGCCATCGCCGGGCGTCGTCGTATCCGGCCACCGGGCCGGTACCGTCGCCGGTGCGATAATCGCGGGGATGACGCGCAAGGAGTCCCCGTCCATGTCCACCCGCAACGACCCGTCCCGCAGCATCCGCGCCCCGCGCGGCAGCGACCTCAACTGCAAGTCCTGGCTCACCGAAGCGCCGTACCGGATGATCCAGAACAACCTCGACGCCGAGGTAGCCGAGAACCCGGCCGAACTGGTCGTCTATGGCGGCATCGGCCGCGCCGCGCGCGACTGGGAGTGCTACGACGCGATCCTGAAGTCGCTCAAGGCACTGGGCGACGACGAAACCCTGCTGGTGCAGTCCGGCAAGCCGGTCGGCATCTTCCCCACCCACGCCGACGCCCCGCGCGTGCTGATCGCAAACTCCAACCTCGTCCCGCACTGGGCCACCTGGGAGCACTTCAACGAGCTCGATCAGAAGGGTCTGATGATGTACGGCCAGATGACCGCCGGCAGCTGGATCTACATCGGCAGCCAGGGCATCGTGCAGGGCACCTACGAGACCTTCGTCGAGATGGGCCGCCAGCATTACGACGGCAACCTCAAGGGGCGATGGATCCTCACCGCCGGCCTCGGCGGCATGGGCGGCGCGCAGCCGCTGGCCGCGAGCCTGGCCGGCGCCTGCAGCCTCAATATCGAATGCCAGCAGTCGCGCATCGACATGCGCCTGCGCACCCGCTACGTCGACGAACAGGCCAGCGACCTCGACGACGCGCTCGCCCGCATCGACAAGTACACCAAGGCCGGCGAAGCCAAGTCCATCGCCCTGCTCGGCAACGCCGCCGAAATCCTCCCGCAGCTGGTCGAACGCGGCGTGCGCCCCGACGCCGTCACCGACCAGACCAGCGCCCACGACCCCGTGCACGGCTACCTGCCGATCGGCTGGACCGTCGAGCAGTGGCTCACCGAGCAGAAGCAGCACCCCGAAAAGGTCCGCGACGCCGCCAAGCAGTCCATGCGCGTGCACGTCGAGGCGATGCTCGCGTTCGAGAAGCAGGGCATCCCGACCTTCGACTACGGCAACAACATCCGCCAGATGGCGCATGACGAGGGCTGCAAGAATGCCTTCGATTTCCCCGGCTTCGTCCCCGCCTACGTGCGCCCGCTGTTCTGCCGCGGCGTCGGCCCGTTCCGTTGGGTCGCGCTGAGCGGCGATCCCGAGGACATCTACAGGACCGACGCCAAGGTCAAGGAACTGATCCCCGATGACCCGCACCTCCACAACTGGCTCGACATGGCGCGCGAACGCATCGAGTTCCAGGGCCTGCCCGCACGCATCTGCTGGGTCGGCCTCGGCCAGCGCCACAGGCTCGGCCTGGCCTTCAACGAGATGGTCCGGAGCGGTGAACTCAAGGCCCCCGTCGTCATCGGCCGCGACCACCTCGACAGCGGCTCCGTCGCCTCGCCCAACCGCGAAACCGAAGCCATGCAGGACGGCAGCGACGCCGTCAGCGACTGGCCGCTGCTCAACGCCATGCTCAACGTCGCCGGCGGCGCGACCTGGGTCTCACTGCACCATGGCGGCGGGGTGGGGATGGGGTATTCGCAGCACAGCGGCATCGTGATCGTCTGCGACGGCACCGAAGCGGCCGACAAGCGCATCGCGCGGGTGCTGTGGAACGATCCGGGGACCGGCGTGATGCGGCACGCGGATGCGGGGTATGAGATTGCGAAGGCTTGTGCGCGGGAGCAGGGGTTGAAGCTGCCGATGGGGTAGGGGAGGGCCTTTCGCGCCTCTCGTACACCCTGCCGTTGAGGGGTGTACGCATTACACCGTCGTTTGAGCGCGATAACGCCGGCCTTGAGCTGGCGGAAGGCTCGACTCGATGGTTAAAACACTGATTCCACAGAAATTTTCCTATTGAAGTGTTCTTGCTGCGCAGGTGCATACTCGGCGCAACGTCTCTAGGGAGAGGCCGAATAAGTAGTTAGGCCTCTAAATGCACTTACTTGCCACTTTGACGCTCGCAATCACCAGCCTCGCCGTATCGGCTACGGCGCAGGCGCTTGTTTGTAAAGTCCCAGGAACTACAGTTTCATGGGCTACCGATCAATGCTTGCTTGAAACTGCCGCAACCGACGCAACGTCTCAGGTAGTTCTAGATTGCCTTAAAGCAGCAAATACGATCCGTCAGCCGTGCGAGTGGAACGAGTCTTACAAAAAGACCTACTGCGCCACCCTCATAGACAAGCGACAGTTTCATGGATCAATCAAGGATTGCATCGCCGATCCGTCCACAGTCGGCCCTACTGTTCAGGAGTTCATTCGTGAGCACTCGGACGAGCCCTAACAATTCATTCAAGCCGAACCCGCTTCGCGGGTCGGCTTAATTCAGGCGTTAGACACCATGACAGATCAACCTGACTTCAATTCCCTCTACATCAAGGGCATGCAATCTGTCACTGATCGCCTGACCGAGAGCACTCTAGAGCGTATGCGCTCCTCTGCCATCGGCGGGGGCAGCATCTCCTTGGGTGTGATCCTCCTTCTGCTGCAAACAGAGCTTGATAGCTCAGCGCTTATCTTCGCGCTCTACACGGCGGTATTTGCCATCCCCGCATGGATTGTTGCTTGGCAGTATGTCGAGTCCTATATGTTTTGCGGCAAGGACTCCTACGGACACTTCAACAGCCCAAAGGGCTCGCTTGTTGCAGTTTCGTTTGCACTGCTAGGCATGCTTCTGCTTCTTGTCAGTATTGTTTCGCTCATCTGGCATATGTCCGTAGTTGCTGCACTAGCATTCCTAGCGGCATCGCTTCTTATGGCGTTTCTTGTGTACCGGCACCACAACGCGGTTCGCGTCTACGCTGACAAGGTTGGTCGCGATGGTGTCTAACAGTTCATTCAAGCCGAACCCGCTTCGCGGGTCGGCTTAATTCAGGTGTTAGGGCCCACATGAAGCTCTACAAGTACCGTTCACTACAAAACCTCTGGCACGCACTAGACACTGTCGTGAACCAGCGACTGTACTGTGCGCCTTGGATTG
>PJTQ01000349.1_pt1 | contig 33900 bp, 46 predicted proteins | sample 1512231 | NCBI WGS metagenome assembly PJTQ01 (sample SAMN08177688, study PRJNA422409) | Soil metagenome, whole genome shotgun sequencing project. | isolation source: Soil (3) enriched on wood chips | place: USA: Madison | collected 2015-01-15 | reverse complement strand
TCGATGATAGGGCGTTGGACGAAGCGGCCGCACATACATTTACTATGGCGGCCCAGTGATGTTGCCGATGTCTACGATCAGTCGTTCTCGCGCGACGGAGTAGTAGGGCAGGATGGCTTTGCCGCTTCAGCCGCCGTGGACTTGCGCGGAGCCGCTTTTGGGCAGACCGACCGCAATCCATCAATGTGTTCGATGAGACCCTCTGGCACGCTCCGCCACATGGGGTCGAGTACGAAATCGACACCTTCACGCCTGGCAAGCTTGGCGGCTGGGACGAAATCGGCGTCTCCTGCCAGCAACACGATCTGATCGACCTGCCTTTTCAGTGCGAGAGATGAAATGTCGATACCGATTCGCATATCCACGCCCTTTTGCCGCACGGCCGGGTGGAAATCTTCGTCTGTCAGCTCGTCTACGGACTTCTTCTTTCGAAGGATGGCATCTAAGAGAGCCGGAGAAAGGGTCCAGCCCACCTGTGTAGAGAGGTGACCCAATCGAACCGCGACCTTGCGCTTCTTTCTGAGCAACAAATGAAGCTCACGACGAAAAATCGCCTCTTTTGACTTGCTAAAGTCGACAGAGCGACTTGAAGTCGGGTAGTGCATCTTCTTCTCAAGCGGCGGGCAATCGTAGAAAAAGATCCGGTAGAGATCGCGCCGCGTCTTGTCACGTCGGCCGTCTCGTAAGTGAGCAATGGCCCACCTGTGCGCGCAGTCGGCGACTCGCTGAGCGTTGTAGCTGTTCGACGGTTCGATACTTCGGAAGCGCTTGATGAAATAGGCGCCATCAATCAAAACGGCCGTGGGCATGGGTCAGTCCATAGACACAAGAAAGCCCCCGGTTCGGCCTACCCTGGATGAGGTGGGTGGCGTACTGAGGGGGCTGGATGGACGTAGCTTAGGGTACCCGTTACACATGTAATACACCCAATGATGGAACGCTGGGTTCCATTCATCATACGTCTAAGATCCTTGCTGGCGCGCCCATTGAAGCTCTCAGCGCGTCTCGAGGACCGGGAAAACGAGCATCGATCCCTAGCAGCGACAACGGTTCCACGATCTGCCGCCGGGAAAATTCAAATCGCTAAGTGATTGAAATATAAGCATAGTTTAACTATCTTGTAAACAGTAGGTCATCCGTTCGATTCGGATAAGCGGCACCATAAGAGAATCGCCGAAACGCCTTGAAAATAGGGCTTTCAACGAAAAAGGCCAGCGCTGGGCGCTGGCCTTTTTTGCGTCTACCGGGAAAATTACCGGGAAAATTAGCGGCTCTTTTTTGGTTTCACGGCTGCTTTGACCACCGGCACGGAATGGTCGTACAGCTGGCGCATGGCCTCGGTCACGTGGCCACCAGCGCGCTTGTCTTCGCTGTCGGTGATTCCCCGGTGTTTCAGACCGTGGAGCGCGAACCGCTGGTCCTTCTCGATCACTCCCTCAGCAATCGCGCGGCGGACCATTCGTTGCCAGGCGCTGTCGAGGGCTGATTTCGTCAGCGGCGTGCCGGACTCCGAAACCAGAAGGCGTCGCTGCTCCGGTTTGATCGGTATGGGCCGGCCGTGGGCCTGCATTCGTTCGTCCCGGTAACCCTGCAGCCACTTCACAGCCGCGCGCAGTTCCTTGGTCCATAGCGTCACGTTGTCGCGTGACCCCTTCCGGCGGTTGCTACGGATGCCCTCATGCTGCAGGTGGGCATCGGTGAGCGTGTCCACCTCAATACCGCGCAGGCGGACAGCGTAGGCCAGCACCATGACCGCTGGGAGATAGGGCGGGCAGCTGCCTGCGGTATGCGCTTGTCGGCTGGCGCATTTCCGGGCGAACTGCAGAACAGCGTCGAACGAATCATGGTCAGGCATGCGCGCATCGCGCTTCTCACGCACCTTGCGGATACCGTCGGCGGGATTGGTAGCACAGTGCCCGTGCCGGATGCCCCAAGCAAAGAGCCGGCGTAGGTAGCTGGCGACGCGGTTGGCCGCTGCCGGCGTCGCTGGGATTGCCGGCAGCTTTCCGCTGGCCGGTCGACCTGTGGCCAGCGTTTCCACGACGCGCTGCAGTACCGGCACCGATAGATGCTCTACGCGCTGTTGGCCAAGCATGCGGCCATCGCGCAGCAGGTAACCGCATGCTTTCGTTGCGCAGTAGTCGTAACCCTCTCTCGACTTGGCGGAGAGGTCCAGGTACTCGCTGGACCTCTTGAAAATCCCGGTCAGGTGATCGAGCGAGCCGCGCAGACTGCCGCCGCCGCGCCCTTCCATGATGGCGTGCAGATCCGACAGCCTGGCCTTGCCGTTGGCCACCGTGGTCTTGATTCTGCCGATCCGCTCGGGATGGGGATCGATCACATACCAGCGGCCATCCTCCCAATAAAGGCCGCGCGGCAGCGATCCCTGGTCGATGTGACCAGGGATCTCCGGGTTGAACTTCCTTTTTCGACCACGTGTCATCAAACCAGTTCCAGCAGAGTCGTTTCGTGCGGCAACGCCGTTGCTCCGGGCAGACCCAAGGCCGCGTTGATGGCCTCGACGGTGGTCCAGATGCGCCCGCGCCGGTCGTACTTATACAGAATCCCTTGAGCGTCCGCCCACCGCTCCACCGTTGTCGGTGTGGGGGGCGGACCATCAGGGGCGCAGATCCGTTGTAGATCGTTGAAGTGGAGGATCTGCGCCATGCTCAACCTCTCCCTGCGGCGAACAATTTCATCTGCAACACGTTGCTCGGCAAGGGTTCGTCCACCGCCGCGGCGGTCGGCTGCAGGCCGTGTTGCTTGTGCCAGTGCGCCCACGCCAGATCGAACGTCGGGTGCTTCGCCGTGGTACTGCAACGGCATTCGATGAGGTGGCCACCGCCGGCGCCCTCGCGGCGGAGATCATGGATGTACCTCGCAGGGTGGTTATCGGGGCAGGCGGGGAGTGTGCGCGGTGGTGTCTTCTGTCGCTGCGTCATGCGGCCTCCCGCAGTGCGGTGATGATGGCGCGAGCCTTTGGCGGGCAGACGGCGTTGCCCAGCATCTGCATCGCGTCCCGCTTGTTGGATGGCAGCTGGTAGGTGGAAGGGAAGCCCATGGCGGCGCGTCCTTCATCAACGGTGAGCATGCGCATGCGGTCGCCATCGACCACAGCCCACCTGTCGCGGGTCGTGATCGAGCCAATCGGGCGCGCCAGCGAACGACCGGTGAGGCCCGAACCACTACCGAAGTACGGTGCTATGAACCGGTCGCCAAATGCAGCCCGGCCGGCCTCGATCCTGGCCAGCGTTGCCGCCGCCCGGCCCGGTCGCTCGATGGGCGTCCAACTGCCAGCCGTGAAGTCGATGAAACTGCTGGCCGGCACATGATCTTGCGGTGGCAGCTGCAGCTGGATCGGGTGCTTGCTCTTGGTCAGCGCGATGAAAACCCGCACGCGGTGCTGCGGGACACCGAAGTCGGCCGCATCGACCAGGTGCGGGCTGATTGCATAGCCGAGCGCAGTCACAGCGGCACACCATGCGGGGAACAGCCGCCACTGCATGTACTCGGGTACGTTCTCGATGAGCGCGAAGTCAGGGGAGCAGGATTCGAGCGCCGAAACTACAGCCCACGCGGTAGAGCGGGTTGCGTCATGGTGCGGACGTTCCTTGCCACGCGCGTGCGTGTGCCCCTGGCATGCGGGCGACGCCAGCAGTAGATCGAACGCGGGCAGCCTCGACCAATCGGCCTGCTGCAGATCCTGGCACGCGTGTTCCGTGTGCGGATGGTTCAACGCATGCGTTGCGACAGCCGCCGGCCAATGGTTGGCCGCCCACACCACTTCGCAGCCCGCCTGCTGTGCGCCTTCTGTGAATCCGCCGCCGCCTGCGAACAAGTCGATAGCCTTCATGCCTGAGCCTCCGTGCGGCTGGGAACAATGTGATGCGGCGGTTCTTCGCAGAAAATTCCGCAATCGAAGTTCAGCGACTTCATGGAACCGCCCTTGTCGGTGGTCTGCAGCTGGTCGAGGAAGATCCGCTGACCCTTCACCTTTACCAGCCGAGCGCCCAGCCGGCGCGACTGCTCGGCGCGCTCGGCGAACACCTGCGGGTCATGCTGCCGTACGTGGTTCCAGTAGGTCGGCGACTGCGACTTCACACAGCCGATGCAGTTTGCGTTCGGGTAACCGCGCAGATAGATCGCCGGCAACGCAATGCCGGCGGCCATCAGCAGAGCCGCGCAGTCCGGCTTGCTCAGGCCCGCTTCGATCAGCACCGGCAGCACGTTCTCGCGCTCGCCGCGCACGAACCGATCATGGCGTGCGCGTTCTTCTACAGTGAAACCGAGGACGTGGAAGTCTGGCTTGTGGATCAGTTCCCATTCCTGGCGTGCGCGCTTCTTGAGGGCGCGGGTGCAAGGGGCACCAGCGACGCCGGCCATGTACCGCTCCTTCTCCCACACGTCCACGGCGTCGCAGGTGGGGAATTTGGAATTGATGGCCGTCTCGACCTCCACCCCCAGCCATGCCGCCACATCGCGGGCAAAGCGCAGGTTGTCGGGATCTTCATTGGCCACGGGGTTGTTCACGATGCGGACCTCATGGGTCGAGGCGTAGCGGTCCAGCGTCAGCTTCGCCGCCACGGCGCTCGCGGCGCCGCAGGAGAACCACACCGCAATCATCTGGCGCTTACCCATGGGTGGCCTCCTTCACGCAGCCACAGGCCGCACAGGGCGCTGCCAGAGCGGCCGCAACAGCGGCGATGTACGTGCCCTGGCCAAAGGGGCTGGTGCCCGCCAGGATGCCGCCGGCGACGTGAGGCAGGCCGGCGCTCTCGAACTCGGCAGCTAGGAACTGACGCGCCATGTCCAGATCAGCCATTGGACACCTCGCTAGATAGCCTCACACCGCAGAACGGGCAGAACGTCGGCTTTACCGACCAAGGCGAATGACCGCGCTTCTTCTCCACCGCTTGGGTGGCGATGGTGACCGTGGAGCTGACCGAATCGCCCAGGTAGAACGAACGGGACAGCCGAGTATTTGCGCCAGCCTCGGCCAGGCGCTGGTCGACCTTGTCCATACAATCGCAGGCGCTCATACAGCACCCCCAGCGCGACGCACGGCCATCGGGGTGCGGCGGCGCAGCGCCTGCGGGATCTGGCCCACAGCCAGGCCGCTGTGGCGGCGGCGTGGTGGCCGCGTCTGCCACATCCTGAGCATGGTGGCGCCGGCAGTGGGCAGCAGCAGGCACGCGGCCAGCAGGGCGATGAAATCAGCCATTGGCCACCTCCTGCGCGGCCTGCGCCACGGCAGCGGCCGTAGCTCGCTTGCCGGGCAGCATGTTGGCCACCTCGTAGGGGAAGGGCACGCGGCTGGCCAGGTCGGCAAGCTCGGGCGAAATCCAGCTGGTTTCGTCGTTGAAGTTGGTTCCCTTGACCATCTCCCAGCCTTTACTGCTCCCCTTCCGGCGCTCGAACACGCACTGCGCGACCTTCGCCGGCCCCATGTTCAGCATCGCCGTGGCGATCACGCGGTTGTGGGTGACGTGGAGCGTGATCGTTGCACTCGCGTCGGAATCCGCGCCGACACCAGCATTCACACAGTTATGCACACCCGTGATAGCCTCCGCTCCGGGTCCGGTGCTGGAATCCAGCGACTTTGCGAGGGTGGTCATGGCTTTGCCTGTCATCTGTTGCATGGTTCTCTCCTGAACTTCGTTGGTGGATGGCCTTGGGGGCGGTGTTGGCGCACTCCCCGCCGGGCCTTTGCTGTTGCAACGGGTCTTACTTCTGGAACACCCAGCACTTCACGGTGCTGCTGAGCATTGGGGTGGATCGGATCGCACTATTCACGGCGGTATTGGCGCTGACGAACTTGTGGCGCTTGGACTCGACCAGCAGGCGGCGCAGGTCGCCAATGTCAGGCACCTGTTGGCCGAAGTAGCCGGCCTTCTGAATGAATTCGTTGAGGTTGACGGCGATGCGGGTGTCGTCGCGCGAGTGGTTCAGCACAGTTCGCTTGTCTCCGCTGGCCTGCATCTCGATGTACTCGAATGCATCCCAGAACTCGGACACGATGCGGTGGTCGGCGCCGATGGCATCCTGGCGCTGCATGGCCATCTTGACCAGGGCGTCTCGGGTCTCGCGCACCATGTGTTCCGGCAGTTCCACCACCAGCCGCAGAGAGTCGAGCAGAGCCAGCATCTGCGCGTGATTCTTGATAATGCGCTCCACGCGTAGTTCCTTGTCCTCGCGCAACCTGGCTTCGTAGAACCGCACGCGCTCGGCGAACTTCTCCATCACGGCGGCTTCCGCCTTGAGCGCTGCGAGCAGGAAGTAGCTCAGCTTTTCCACCGGCAGCGCATTGAGGTTGTCGGCGGCCTGCCGGCTTTCGGTTGTCGCGTTCGGCTTCTTGAAATGCAGTTTGACGATGCGCGTCAGGATGGCTTCGCTGCCGTCTACGGCCGCGTTCTGACTGATGACGATGGTTCCCTGAAACGGCGGCTCGTAGGTTTCGTTGCCGCCGTTGCGCACGCCGCGTGTGGCCAGGGTGCCGCCGCCGTAGTAGTCCTTCAGTTCGTCCCACTCGAACGATTTGGCGTGTGCCTTGTCGTTGCTATCACTGCGGTCGGCTTCCAGCAGCACGATGGGCATGCCGGAAATCTGGCCCATGGCGCGAGCGCGGCCGGCCTTGGTCGACTTGGCAGGGTCGAAGCCCTCATGGTCGGCGCGGGCCAGCAGCTTCCACAGGAAGTTGAGCAGCGTGGTCTTGCCGGCGCCGGCCTCACCGGTGGCCTCCAAGAATGGAAAGGATTTGTGCGTGCTGCGGATCTGATTCGCGAACAGCGAGCCAAACCAGAACGTCAGGGCGACAACACCGTGCGTGCCGAAGCACATCCACAGCCATTCAAGCCACTGGCTGGTGTACTGCTCATGGTCGCGCTGAATGTCCATCCGGATCGACCGCTGCGTGGTCTTGATGCGCAGCTTGTTGAACTCGAAGTAGTCCTCGGCGTTGGCGAGCGTCACCTCGCCGGCACGCACGGCCAGGTCGGGGAAGATGTACGCCTTGTGGTCAGGGCTGTAGCCGACGAAATCGACCGTATCGACCTTTTTGATGTTGAACAGCTGATCTTCCATCATCCGATCCAGCTGCTGGCCACTGCCGCTGAACACGGCGCCCTGCGCGAGGCTGATGATTCGCTTTTTGAACTCGGTGGCACTGGCCACCTGGGCGCCGGTGAAGGTGCCCTTGACCGACGGCGCGTCGTGCGGGAAATCGACGCGGAAGTAGTACCAGCTTTCGTCGGTCGCTTCGTGGCGCTGAAAGTAGAGCGCCTCGGGGTAGCAGTTGGCGATCTGCTGCACCGACGCACAGGCGCGCTGGATCTTGGCCACCGCCTCATCGCTGAGCGCCCCTTCTTCGTCGTCGGGGTTCTTTTCCCGCATCATCTTGTCGAAGCGCACAGCGTCGAACTCGAACCAGAACAGGCGCGAGGCGAACTCGATGTGGAACTCGGTCTTCTGCTCGCGCTGGTAGATGACCAGCCCCTTGTCCACGGCGGTGCGCGCCATCAGCACGGCGCCGTTGTGGCGTGCCAGGTCGAGGTCAGCCTGCCACTGTGAGTCGCCGTCCTCTGCGGCCTGTGCGCGCAGGTGCAGATCGTTCCAGTCGGTTTTCTTCTCGCCTACCTGCTCGATCTGCGCAGCCATGCACCGATAGCCCAGCTTCTCGGCCCGGCGCGCGTGCTTGACCGTGTAGGCGCGGGCGCCCGGCTCGTTGTCCAATCCCCACACCAGCACCGGCAGGTCGCCCGGACGGGCGGCTTTCAGTTCCTTGAGGGATTGCTCGGGATAGGCGTTGCTCGACATGGCCGCAACGGCGCAGATGCCGCGCTGCAGGAGGGCAATGGCGTCGAAGATGCCCTCCACGATCCAGACTTCGCGGGCGGTGCGCAGTTGGTCCTGAGCGGCCGCGCCCCACCACACCCCCGCGTAGCTCTCGCCCGGCGCAAACCGGGCCTTCATCTTGCCGAATCGGTGTGGTCGGTCGATCAGACGTTCCCACCAGCCTCCTTTCACCAACGGGAAGCGGACAGTGGCCGTGCCCTGGCGCTTCGCGCGGTCGTAGTAGTCCTCTTGGGTGTAGAGACCCTTCAACGTCTTGACGCTGAATCCGCGAGCGGTGGCCAGGTACGCGTCGGCTGCTGCATGCGGCGCCTGCGGCGTCTGCGGGTTGGTCTTGGAGTAGTCGTCGAACAGGTCGTCGTAGAGGTCGCGCACGCGCACCTCCTGGCCGCACTTGGCCTGTCGGCCGCAGCGCAGCACCCAAGGCTTCTCGTAGCTGGTGTACAGCTCCTTCTTGCCGCAGTGGGGGCACTTGCCCCCGCGCATGTACGGGGTGCCGCTGCGGTGCTTGAGGCCATAGTCGCGCTCGACGCGCGACAGTACCTGTTGGCGGATCTCTTCTTGCATGGCGGCTCAGCCTTCGTTCGCCGCGTGAGCGGCGGTGCGGTGGTGTTGCATGGTTCTCTCCTGACCAACCCCGGCGGCGTTGGCGCGCTGCCGGGGCAGGGGTGGGGTGTTACTCGACTGCGGGACGGGACCGGCCGATGATCGCGGCGAGGTCTTCGGCCATGTACTGGGCGACGGCTGAGGTGTGGTCAGCCTCGATTTCCAGCATCTTTGCCGCCTCGCTTGGCAGCTTGGCCAGCAATTCGGCCGCTGCAGCGATCCGACACAGGTGCAGGTAGTCGGCAAGGCTTATGACCTGGTCGCCGCGATCCACAGGGCCGGGCAGAACCGGCGTGTGCCCGTTGTGGCTGGCCATCAGTTCACCCCGCCCGGATAGCTGTCGCCGGTGCGCAGCCACTGGAAGAAGCGCTCGGCCTCACCCTTGGCGAGCAGGTAGACGACGGTTCCGATCTGGATTCCCCCGGTAGCGGTCCGCAGCACATTGCGTGAGTGATGCGCGGTGAACGTCGCTGCGGTGTCCGACTCGATGTGTACCAAGGCCAGAAACAGAATCTTGTGCTGGTCGAAGGACGCGCGCAGGCCGAAGCCGGGGATCTGCGTTTCCAGCAGGATGACCGGGCGCAGGCAAGGCTCTGGAATGGTGACGTTGGAAGGGGGCGCCATCAGTGCACCGCCTTGTCGTCGGTGCCCGGCGCGTGGCCGTTGGCGTCACAGGTGGCGTTGTAGGCGGCAAGCACGTCGCCCAGGGTGACTGCGAGCGGGCACACACCGACGGCGAGCAGGCGGGTAATGAACGCCTGATACGCATCGTTGGGCCATTCGAGGGTGTCGGCGATCAGGCCGAAGGCGAGGGCAAGCTGACGCGCGGCAGGGTTGCCGGGCGTGGAAGGGGCACCGTGAGGCACGGAGACGTCTCCTGTTGACGAGATTGGAAACCTCGGCGAGACGTTTCTACGCGACGCACCGAGGGTGTCGGGAGGGTAGAAACCGGTCAACAGTCCGGCGGGCAGTTTTCCCCTTGCGGGTGTTGTATAGCTGCCGCCCTCCCGACGCAGGAAAGCGTCGGTGCGCACGAAAAGCAGGCGCAAAAAAACCGCGATGCTGACGGGCGCGGATACCGCTGTTGACTCGGAGTTTCTACGCTCCTTGCGGCAAATCCTGCTCCCCGTCCTTGGGGAAGTCAAGTAGAACTGTGTAGAAATGTGCGGATTGGTTGCAGCTGGGGACAGGTTCATGCGGAAACCTGTGCTGCAGCGTGCGACGGCAGCACCACATAGGCGCCGCCACGTGCGATATGGGATTTCACCAAGTCGTGAAGCTCGGCGGCGTCGCGCTGCTTTTGCGCATATGACACGTACTCGACACGCGTTGGAGAGGTGACAAAGCTCGGCTCCATTGCCGAGGACCAGCCGTCAAATTGAGTCTTGTGGCGCATCACAGGCGCAGCACTCCCTTGCTGGCGCCGGATGGCGCCAGGTCAGTGGTTGTGGAAGGGGGACAGTTGGATCAGACCGAGGGCGGATCGCCGTCGGGTGGACAGGATTCGATGGCGTCGATCCAGTCGGTTTGCAGCTCGCCCTGGTCCTGCTTCCAGCGCGTCTGCAACATCGTCCGCTGATACCACGGTGTCGGCGGAAGTTCGCAGGCAGGGGCGCTTGGGAGGCCGCTGGGGCTGGCCAGGTTGGTCAGTTCCGAACTGCCGGTGTAGGTAGCACCACACATCGGATTCGGGCAGACGTAGGCGTCAGTACGCAGGAACGGGTGTTGCAACGCACTGGTGCGCTTTACCAGCCGGGCATTGCAGGCGGGGCAGCAGAACACAGCGCGCTGTCCGACTGCGGCGCTCATGCCTTACCCCGTGCCTTCTTTGCCTTTTTGGCGGCCTTCGTCTTAACCGGGGCTTTGCCGGTGGTGTTCTTGGCCGTGCGAACGCGGGTGGAAACAGGCGAATCTGTGTGAGAATCAGGGGCGGCTTTCATGCCGAGAGCGACAGCAGCATCGTGCGTCTTGCCGATCCGGCACTTGCTGCTGCTGCGCAGAGCGTTGTTCACGGCGTTTCGGTCCAGCCCGTGCTGCTCCGCAAAGGCGGTAACGGACAGGCCGTTGTCGATGAGCCACTGCCGGGCTTGTTCGGCAGTGCGTAGCGCAGTGGTACGTCGTTTGGCATTCATTCCGTTTCCGCTGTGTATTTCTAAGCGGAATGTTGGTGAAGTTAACTGCACCTGTCAAGGGGGAAATTGCGTGTCTGTAGGTATTCGCCTGAAAGAAGAACGGAAGCGGCTGGGTCTGACCCAAGAGGCCATGGGACTGGCCTGCGGTGTTGCCAAGCGCACGCAGATCCTGTTCGAGCAAGATGCACACCTTCCCGGTGGTGCGTATTTCGTTGCGGCCGATGAACTCGGCGTCGATGTGACCTATGTGTTGGTCGGCCGGCGTGATCGCCTGGCCGAGCCCGATGCGGATCTGCTCGATGCGTGGCGCACGGCGTCGCCTTCGGCACGCGCGGCCGTCATGGCGGCATTGCGAGGGGTTACGCCGGCGGCGACAGCGGCAACGGCGCGCACCTCTTTCGAGAACACCAGCATTGGCCAGCAGATCAGCGGCGACGTGGATCTGCGCGGGCAAAAGATCGTTGTCAAGTCTCCGAAAGGATCAAAGAAAGCCGCCCGCTGAGGCTTACCCCGCATCGCATTCAGGCCGCTAATTCGCCCTTACAGGGCGCCGGCAGGGCGCGGAATCTGATGTGAGGGAATATGGGTTGTAGCGGTGAGGTGAAGCGTGGTCAGGCAGCGTGCGTATGCGGTGGTCCTACCGTGTTTGAGGGGGCTGTTATCGGCCAGGTGTTCACGGGCGACGTGCAGATGCATTGTTCCCAGGCGGAGCATCAGCGCGCTGCACAGGCAGAAACAGAAAGGGCGCCCACGGAAACGGGGCGCCCTTTGTCCACGGCGCTGATTGCACTGGCGATATGGCAGGCCACCTATCCATCGCCGGTGATGGCAGCAGCATGTGGAACCTCGCTCTCGCATGCCGCGCTGTTCCTGATTGCCGGTGCAGTCACTCGGTATCTGAAACCGAAGGTTCTGCGGTGGATTCGCCGCCGCGTTCAAGCTCCAGGCTGGTTCTGAAACCGCTGCTGCCGTCGATGCTGTGCGTGACCTTGGACACCAGCCAGTCGGTGCCATCAATCTCCGGCTTGAAGCCGCTGACGGTGACTGTCTGCTCAGGGTAGATATCGGCGCGGCCCAGCGCGAGCGTGTAGCTCAGTTGTGCCGTTCCGCGATCCAGCCGTTTGAACTCCGCTTCGGCCTGCTGTCGCGCTTCGTCGGCGTTGGCATAGGTGGCCTGCAGCTTCTTCTCATTCTCTGAGGTGCCCACCAGCACGCCCGTGCGGCGGGCGCCCTTGCGATCCCCCCAGTACGCGCGCACGCCGGAGTACTTCTCCCGGTCGGCGACGCTGTAGCGGTGCTGGTCACCGCTGGCGCGGGTAATTTGAACGCCTGGCAGCGGCTCGCCGCTGGCCGTGGTGCCGGCGCCGATGGGCGAGAAGATCAGTGTGCCGGCCTTGATCGTGGCCACGGCATCGAAGCGCTTGCCCAGGCGAGTGAGCAGGTTGATATCGCTCTCGTTGGCCTGGTCGAGGTGGGGAATGGGCTGGCGCGCCAGATCTGCGGCCATCGCCAGGCGCAGGGAATGCTCGCCGGCAATCGCCCCGAGAATCTCGCCCAGGGTGCTTTCGTGCCAGCTACGCTCGCGGCGGCTGCGCACGGCGCCGGTCAGGTTGGCCGAACGCGCGCGGATGCTGAGAATGTCGGGCGAGCCGCTGTGCTCCACGTCATCGACCACGAACGTACCCTTATCGAACAGGCCGCTGCCCTCCCAGCCGATGGCCACCTGCAGTTCAACACCGCGACGCGGCAGTGCCAGGCGCCCGTCATGGTCGTGCAGGCGCAGATCGATCTGGTCCGCTTCGTCGCCACGGCTTTCCGACAAAGACAGGTCGAGCAGACGCGGGGCAAGGCGGCTGGTCAGGTCCACGCCATCGAGCACCACGCGCCAAGCTGGAATGGGGTACGGGGTGGCCCTCATGCCAGCACCTCGGCGGTGGCGCCATCGTCGTCGCGCTCGAGCTGCAGCTGAAACTCGATCAGGCGCGGCGTGCCATCGGCGAACAGCTCCTTGCGGGTCTCGTTGAGGCTGACCAGCAGATAGGCGCCATAGACGCGGCCCGTGCCCTCGACCAAGGCCTGCGGCTTGCCTTCGTCGGCCAGGGCGCGCAGTTCGTCCAGCACGTCGAGATTGGCCGCCAGCTCGCCGGCGATCACGCCCTGCAGGCTAATGGTGTCCTCGCCCAAGCCGACGTACTGCCGCGCCGGACGGGCGTGCAGGCGCTCACTGCTGGCGTGGCGCCAGCTCATTTGCCGCTGCAGCTGCTCGTAAGCAGCTGTGGGCAGGGAGAATACAAAGGTGCCGTAGGTCATCATCATGGCGATGGATCTCAGTCAGTCAGACGGGATTCGCGCCGGCCGGCCTTCTCGCGCTCGATCCTCTCGATCTCGGCGCGCACCTGGGCAGCAATGCCCAGGCCGTCGGTGCCAGCGGGCACGGTGATCTGGATGGTGTAGCTGGAACCGCCTGAGCCGCCCGCTGCGGCCGCCGAAGCGCCGGGGGATACCACCGGGGCGCCACTCGCCATAACGGGCATTGCAGCCGCGCCCAGCGCGATGCCTGCGCCGGCCTGTTTCATGCGTTCGCCCAGGCTGGTTACCTGCTGCAGCGGCTCGCCTTGGCTGCGGTCGAGACCGCCGGCCAGCCCTTGCATGGTGAAGTCGCCGAACTGCGCGAACACGCGCGACGGGCTGTGGATACCGAGCATGCCCTTGAACTTGCCCACCACACCGGAGGCGATGCCGGCGACGGCCTCCATGGCAGCACCGCCCTTGGACACGATGCCGTTGACCAAGCCCTGCACCATATCGATGCCGGCCTGCATCATCTGCGCAGGCCAGCCCAGCAGGATCTGATTCACGCCGGCCCACATCGCGCCCAGACCCGAGCGGATCTTCTCGCCGTTGCCGGTGAACAGGCCCACGATCAGATCCCATGCGCCCTGCAGGTAGGTCCACGCGCCACCGATGGCATTCTGGATCGCGGGCAGAATCGTGGTGAACACACTGACCAGCCAACCGATGGCCTTCACCGCCATGCGCAGGTTTACGATCAACACGTTGCCCAGGATGTGGCCAAAGCCCCGGCCAGCATCCGTGGCGCCCTGCAGCTGTTCGCTGGTGGCCTCGAACGGGGCGAACAGCTTCTTCACCCAATCCCACGCCTTACCCATGGCGCCGGACACCATGTCCCACACCGGGCCGAGCGGTTCGAGCGCGGTGGCCAGTTCATCCATGATCGGGTTGACCACGTCGAGGATGCCCTGCCACGTGCCGATCATGAACGCCTTGATCGGCTCCCAGTACTTCCACACCAGCGCCGCCACCACCGCGACAGCAGCGCCGATGGCCAGCACCGGCAGGCTGATGCCGCCGAGCAGTGGCAGCAGCATGCGGCCGACATTGAGCAGCATCGGAAACGCCCGGCCACCCAGCGACAGCACCTGGCCGACCAGCTTGCCCAGACCGCCGCCGCCGCTGAGCAGCGTTACAGCCTTGTGGATCTGCGTCAGCGCCATCGCACCCACACCACCGGCCACCAGCAGGCCGCCGAGCGCGGCGGCCAAGGCGGTACCGCCGATGACCAGCTTGGCGATGGTGGCCACCAGCTGCGGATTCTCCTTCACCCACTCAGCCATCTTGTCGGCGACGGCGGCAATGCGCGCGGCCATCTCCTTGACCGTCGGCAGCAGGGTCTTACCGATCCGCTGTGACAGCACGATGGCGCTGTTCTTGAGCAGGATCAGGCCGTTCTCGGCGGTGCCGACGCGGGCGGCGTACTCAGCGTTCATCGAGCCGCCGTACTTCTGCTCATCGGCGACTTTGCCCAGGTTCTCCTTCAGCAGGTCGAGATTGGTCAGCAGGGGTGCGATCGCGCCGATGGATTCACGGCCAAACAGCTGCGTCATGGTCGCGGCCTGCTCGGCCTTGGGCAGCTGCTTGAGCTTTTCCAGCACGTCGAGAATGGCGCCGCCGGCGTCGTCTTGCATCGCCTTGGCCAAGTCGCCAGCCTTCAGGCCGAGCTTGTCGAACGATGCCACCTGACGGGCCGTTGCCGCCTCACCCGAGGACAGGGTGAGCAGCATGTTCTTGATGCCGGTGGCCGACACTTCCGACTCGATGCCCATACCGGCAACGGTGGCGCCCAGCGCCGCCAACGGGCCGCTACCGAGGCCGGCGACCTCGCCCAGGGCGCCGATGCGGTTCACCACCTCACTGATCTTCTGGACGCTGGCCGGGCCGGTGTTGCCCAGGTAGTTGATCTTGTCGGCCAGCACGACAACGTCATCCTGGCCCATGCGGAAGGCGGTGCGCCAAGTGGCCATCGTCTGGCCGGCGTCTTCGGCGGTGGTGTCGAAGGCCACGCCCATCTTCGCCGCGTCCTCGGCGAAGCGGGCCAGCTCGTTGCTGGCGATGCCGGCCTGGCCGGCGGCGGCGACGATCTTGGCAATGTCGGTGGGCACCATGGGCAGGCGCCGTGACAGTTCCTCGATATCGTTGCCCATCTTCTCGAAGCCGTCGGGCGTGTCGAAGTCCACCACCTTCTTCACGTCGGCCATGGCCGACTCGAAGTCCATGGCCTGAGCGATGGGCAGACCCTGAGCGCGCAGCGCACCGAACGCGGCCAGAGCGACACCGGCACCGTGGGCTGCTGCGTTCATGCCGGCGCTGTGGATCTTCTGGCTACGCGCCTTGGCCGCGTCCAGTGCAGCCAGGCGCGTGCGCTGTTGCTCCATCTGCTGCGAGGCGGCGGCGATATCCGTACGCAGCTTGCGCTCATGTGCGCCGAGCTGGCGCGTGCTGATGCCGGCACGATCCAGCCCCGAGCGCAGGCGCTGCAGCTCCACCTGCTGCTGTTTCTGCTGTGCGCTGAGCTGCGCTGCGGCGGTCTTGGCCTGGCTGAACTCACGGCTGAGCTTGCGGGTGGGCGTGCCGGCCTCCTTCATCTGCCGGGCCAGCGCCGCCACGCGTGCCTGCGCCTGTTGGTAGCTCTGTTCGGTACCGCGCAGCGCCTGCTGCTGCTGACGGTAGGCGCTCACATCGCGCTGGGCGTTGTTGAGGCGGCGAAGGGTGGCCTGCTGCTGCTGCAGCGCGCCGGCCAATCCCTTGCTGCCGGCCATTACCTTGCGGAAGGGCGCCGTGGCTTGGTCGAGGGCCTGCAGGACCACCTGCAGGCGAAGGTTGCCGCCGCTCATGCGACGACAGCCGAGGCGCCGACTACGGCGCGCGGGTATCGGACGGGGCGGGAGCGAATGCGGCCAGGAAGCGGCAGAGCGCGCTCAGTGCCCAGACCAGCAGTCCACCGACCGAGGCCAGCAGGAGCAACGACACAACGATGGCGATCACGGTGGCCATGGGCGGAAGGTATCACGGCTCGGCTCCACTTCTTACACGGGCGCGCTCGCGCCATTCGATCAGTTCAGACAGCGATAGGGCCGATAGCTCGGTGAGGGTGAAGGGAAAGATCACCGCGATATCGGCCATGTAGTCCTCTACACAGCGAGGAATTCCTGCTGCGCCTTCGGCAAGAAAAAACCAGCCGTCGCGGTGCCGATGGCGACCAGGTCGGCCGGGTCCAGCTTGTTCACATCAGCGGCGGTCAGGGTCGGTTCGGTGATGCGCGGCAGCAGCGTGGCCACGGCCCCCACGTCCATCTGCAGTAGATCCACCAGCTTGATCCCGCGCAGTTCGCCGGCATTGGGCTTGCGCAGCTTGATGGTGTCGATGGTCTGCTCGCCGCGCTGGATGGGGTAGTCGAGCGTAATGGCGGCGGCGGTGTTGGTATTGGCGGTCATGGTGCGTCTCTCTCAGGAAGGGGTGGCCGGGCCACGGGTGCGGCCCGGCACGGGGGGATCAGGCGCCGATGGCGCGGCGCTGGGCGGCGAGCATGTCCACGCCGTTGACGATGAACACCATGCCGACCATGTCGATCTCGATCTCGGTACGGCCGTTGATGCTCAGCTTGTAGTAGCTGGCACTGGTCTTGGTGCTGAACTCGGTGTCGTCGCCGACTTTGCCGGTACCGGCGTCGATCTCGGTGTGGCGGCCGCGGACGACGATCTCCACCGCATCGACCTCGGCGCTGTCCTCGCGCTGGTAGGCGCCAGCGAAGCGCAGCTGCACCGCGTTGTGGCGCACGGCGCCGTACTGGCGCAGCACATCGCGCATGAGGCCGCCGCACTTCCATTCCAGTTCGATCTTCTCCTGACCGAGGTCGATTTCGATGGGGCCGACCATGCCGCCGGCACGGAACTCTTCCATCTTGCGGGTCAGGGTGGGCAGCTTCACCTCGACCACCTGGCCGAGATAGCTGGAGCCATCGTTGAACAGGTTGAGGTTTTTCAGTTTGCTGGGCAGGGACATGGGAGTGGTTCCTCAGTGCATCAGGTGTTGATGCGGGTGGCGAAGTCGGCGAAGTAGCGGTCGGTGATGCGCTGGCGAAGGTTCAGGCTTTCCAGCGGCGGCACCGGGGTGTAGTCGTAGTCGATGGCCAGCTGGCCGCTGGACAGCTGCGTGGGCAGGTTGGCCGCTTCGTCGTACCAGGCGTTGGCATCGATTACGTAGCCGCCGTTCTTCAGCTCCCGGAACTTGGCGTTGATCGTCTCGATCATGTCCTTCACCAGCGAGGGGTGAAGCGGCTTGTCGATGTAGATCATCTGCGCCTCGGCGATGGTGTCGGCCAGGATCTGCGCAGTACGCGTAGCCGACTCGAAGGCGAACAGCGGATCGTCACTGCAGGTGCGCGAACCCCAGAAGCGGTAGCCCTGGCTGTTGATGAGGGTGGTCACCGCAGCGGCATTGAGCAGCCCGGCATCGGTCTGCGGGTCTTGCAGATCCCAGGTCACATCCGCACTGATGCCGGTCACGCCCTGCACCTTCACGTTGGACAGGGTCTTGTGCCAGCCGGTCTGCTGGTCGATCAGGGCACGCAGGCCGAGGGCGCGGGCCGTGGCATAGCTGACGGCTTCCTTCTTGGCAGTGGTGTCCCAGATCAGGAAGTCGGGCCACATCATCATCAGTTCGCGGTCGCCGAACTTCTTCCGGTACAGCAGGATTTCCGAGACGGTCTTGGCCTCGCCCACGCCGACATAGGCGATGGCGCGCAGCTTCTTGCAGATCGAGGCGATGCTGGTGGTGACCGCCTCGGTGTCCAACCCCGGTGCGGCGATGATGCGCGGCTTCACGCCCAGCTTGCTCTCGGCTACCAGCAGCGCCTGCAGGCCGGTGTAGCGACCACCTGCAACGGTGCCGATGACATTGCTAGTCGTGGTCGCAGCATCCTCGCCTTCATCCACGCGAACCACCACGGTTACCGGGTTGGACTGATCGGCAACGGCAGCGAGCACGCCTGCGAGTGTGCCCTTGGTGCCCGCCTTGGCGATGGCGCCACGCACATCGGTCAGCAGCACCGGGGTGTCGATGGGGAAGGTTGCATCGTCTGCATCCTGGCTGGTGCAGACGATGCCGACGATGGCAGTGGCGACGGTGCGGATGGGACGGATGCCGCCATCGAGTTCGATGACGCGCACGCCGTGGTGATAGTCCTGAGCCATGGGTAACTCCTGCGGTTATGGGGTTTGGAAGCGAAGCGGGACGGTGGCGCGCTGTGGTTGGCGGCTACCCGCGTGCTGGTAGTCCAGGTCGAGCACAAAGACGCCGGGGGCATCGCCTTGGGCGAGTGCGACGCGGGTGAGCCGTATCCGTGGCTCCCACCGCATCAGGGCGGTGGCGGTGGCGCCGAACAGCTGCAGACGCGTGTGATCGTTGAACGGCTGGTCGATCAGTTCTGGCAGCAGCGAACCGTAGTCGCGACGCTGGACGCGCGAGCCGATTGGCGTGGTCAGCACATCGCGGATGGACTGCACCAGGTGTGCGGTGCCGTCGGCGCTGCCACCGCTGATGGCGTCCATGCCGATCACGCCGGCGGTCCCGAAGTACCGCCGCCAGGCTGCACGTCGCGGTGCTTGTGCTGCTTGAGGCTCACGCCGCCGCCAATCACGTCCTCGCTGACTTCGGCCTTGCCGGTGATGGAGACGTTGCCCTCAATGGTGACCGGCCCGGTGATGTGCACGCCGCCGTCGGCCACGATGCTGACAGTGCCGCCGGCGGGCAGGTTGGCTGCGAGGGCGTGGGCGGCGCTGTCATAGGCCACGGTGGCGGCGTCGGCAAACTGGATCAGCACCAGATCTGGGTTGCTGGACGGCGCCGGGAACGCGTTGCTGAACATTCCGGGCACGGCGACCGCGTTGGCCAGGTCGCCGTCGATGCAGAGCAGCTGGACCTGCTCGCCGCGGCTCGGCGGTAGCCACACCCGGACCTTGCCTGCGGCGGGCGTCAGCCATGGGATGAACGCGGTTTCCAGTTCACCGCTACGCACACGGCAGAGCGCGGCGGCGTGATCGACCTCGGTCACCACGCCGTCGCGTATCAGGTTGCTTACTTTTTGGAGCAGGCCGCTTTCCATAGGGCCATGTTGGACGCGGTTGCACGCGCGCGTGAGCGGAGCGGCCTGTAAGTTGCTGCCATACAGCCTGATGCCGGCTTACCGTCTTACATCAACTGCCACCCAGGAGCCGCGCACCCATCGCCACTGCTGCGTTCCAGAGAGGGGATAGGGTGGCTTGGTTTCAACTGCGTCGGCTGGGATCAGGAACACACCAGGCTCCAGCGGGCTTTCGCCAGCCACGGTTGCACCGAGTAAATTTCCAGAGGCATCGCACTGCCATACGTGCTTTGTTCTCATTGGGCGACTCAGTACTTGATGCAAGCGAGAAGCGCGACGTTGCGTGGACGGGTCTCACCGCCACCCGCCGGTTCGGTGTACACACTACCTACTGCATCATCGGAGCCAATGGCCACGTTGCGAGTCCCACCAGGCCTGTATGCACGGACAGCGTGGGAGTGCGCTCTAAGGTCATCTGCCTGGTTGCTACCCAGCTCTCTGGCCCAGTCGACTCCCCGACCGGTGTCCCAGCTTCGAATGAACTCGCCGCGCAGATCTGGTAGTCGGAACGTGAGCCCGTTGGCACTGCCGAAGGTGGTGCCGATCGCAGCGAATAGGGCCGCGTAGGTTGTTCGACTCACGTCTGATCCGTCGCAGCGCAGCCACCCCCCTGGGGGTGACGCCATCGCGAAGTGGGCAACCATTCCCGCCGGTAGAAGCTGATCAGATTGGAGGTCGCTGATATCGGCGATGGTGTGCTTGTGCTGGTTGAGGGCGAAGTCGGCCGCATGCTTGCCGTCCACGGTGTCGGCATCAAGGCCGTTTCCGGCGCCCTCATCCTTGAGCGAGGCCCCCTTCAACCCGAGATCCTTGCGCACGTCGCTTGCGTTGTCGCGCGCGAGAATGGTCTTGGTCAGGGGCGTGGGTGCGCCTGCGCCGAAGCGATCGTTCAACGTGGCATGCAAGGCCGCAGAGTGAACGGCACGCTGGCGGTCCTGACCGGTGATCGCCTCTTCGTCTGTGGTCAGCTCGACCACGCCCTGCGTTTCGGTGGTTGCTGGAGGGTTGAGGAAATCGGTGTTTCCGAACTGGATCTGCCTGGCGTCCATATCCGCCATCATCCAGTCGATGGCGAGCATCATCATCGCTTGGGCCGACTTTTCAAGAATGATCTTATCGCTCCCGTACACGGCCAACAGCGTGCCGTCGGCCAGGTACAGGCCGATGCCGCGCAGCACGTAGGAGTCGGTCGTTTCATCTCGGACGGTCAGATGCACTACGTCGTCAGCCACGGCTTTGCCGCCGAAGGTGTTCAGCCGCTTGCGCTCGCCGGGTAGGAGAACGTCGCCCCCATTGGGGTCTGGAACGAATGCCTGATCGGTGACACCGATCTGCGTGACCGTCACTGCCTTAGTGCCGGTGTGGGCCGCGTTGACCAGGGCGGCGCGGCCGCGTGTGGTGAACTTCAATCGCATGGGTCAGTCCTCGGTGGTCATTTGTAAGCGGCGGTAGGCGACGGCCTTGATTGCCGCGACCAGCCCCAGCTGCTCGGCGAACTCGGCGCCTTGGGTGAACGTGAAGTGAGAACGCACAGGCTTGGTACGGCTGATCTCGGCGATTACGTCTTCGACGTACTTGGCCGAGGGATCCACGCCGGGGCGCCCGGAAATTGTCAGCACCAGCTCGAAGGTGTGTGGCTGCCCACGTGGTTCCTGCTGCCACCATTCGCGGATCGCCACCGATCCCCCAAACGATTCGATCACCTCACGCACGCTGCCGGCGGTGCCCTTGTGACGTTGGATGTTGATGGCGCTGGCAATGCGCTGCCGCTTGATGTGCTCAGGCCAGGCGCTGTCCCAGGTATCGAGCGACATTTCCCATGCCAGCCACGGCAGGAACTCGGCCGGGCACGTCCACGGGTCTTTGATCTGGCCGTGCCGCATAGGCATGGTCAGCACTGTGGCATCTGCCGCTTCCAATGCGCGCTCCAACGCCGTTGCGTTGGGCGGCAGCAGGCTGGCGCTACTCATCGGTGCCCACGTGGTTCACCGTGACCGAGGCGCAGTACGCGGCCTGCGTGCGGCTGATGCTCAGATCGGCCGTGGGGCTGCGCAGGCGAACGCGTTGCACGCCCTCTGTGTGCAGCTGGGCATAGATGGCCGATACGGCGATATCGCGGCCGAGACGGTGCGCCTCGCTCATGTAAGCAGCCAGCCGTCGTCTGGCCTCGGCGATCACCACGGCCGCATCCGGGCCGTCAAAGGTGGTCAGGTCCGCATCGACGGTGTAGCTGACGATCTGCGCTGGCGCGATGGTCACAAGATCGGTAAGCGGACGGACTTCGCCGCTCTGCAGTAGGTCGTTGACCTTGGCTAGCAGCGCGGCCGAGGGCGTCCCATCGCCGTCCCGCCCGAGTACGGTTACCACGACCTCGCCTGGCGCCGGGCTCGTGGCGCTGGCATCAAGCACGGCGGTGTCGGCAGAAAGCGTGTGGAAGATGTAGGCGCCCTCTGGCCCGGCCACCGACAGCCCTTCGGGGGCCAGCTGGATGCGGCGTCGAAACTCGGTATCTGTCTCGAACGCGGCCGGCGTCCCGGCTTCGGGATCGGCAGGGGCCAGCTGTTTGCGGGTGACACCGAACGGGGCGGCGAGGTTGTCCAGATCGGCGCCCTGTGCATAGGCCAGGAATAGGCCACGTGCACGCTGGTTGAACTGCTCGCGCAGCATCAGCTCGCGGTAGGCGCTGGCCTGCAGCACCTTGTAGACCGGATCGGATTCGACCAGGGCGTCGTAGTCGGGCATGTACCGCTTGAACTCGGCCACGCGCTGGGCGAGCAGCTGCTCGAATTGCAGCTGCTCGAACACGTCGGGCAGAGGCAAGCGGGAGAGGTCAACGGCGGTGAAGGTGGACACGGCGGCATCGGCTGGGAGCGTGGTTGCAGCTTCCCATCGCGCGCGCGCGTGGTCATCGCGCGGGCCGTGTAGCGGTGATGATTACGCTACGGCTCGCGCAGATGGTCGAGGATCAGATCACGCACCAGCTGTTCGTCGGCGGGCGAGAAGCCCAGCAGCTTTCGGCGGGCATATGTCACGCGGGGACCACCCTTGCTCACGGCGTCGGCACGGCCTTCCTGATGAATCAGTGCAATGCGCGAAACGCGACCGGCGAATCCCACAGCAACCTCGTTGGGGGTGACACGCACGCGCAGGTGCCGGGCCTGTCGAATCTTGGCGAACATGACGCCCCGTTTGATTCGACCGGCCTTCGCGCGGCGCAGCGGTGGATTGCGCCGGGCCGCATAGGGCGTACCGTCGGGGTTCTTCTGGGTGGCAATGCGCCGCTGCTGTGCGCGGCGCAGGGCCGTACCCACCTTGCGTGCCAGCTTGCCGCGTTCGGCCGGCTGTAGACGCCGCAGGAGCGGTGCCGCCCAGGCTTCCAGCCGCTGTAGATCCTCGCTCATTCGGTGATTGCCGGCAGCGTGGCGATCTGCACGCCGTCGGCCATCAGCATGCCGCCTGCCAGCGTATCGGCATGGGCGTCCTCGGTGGGCGGTTCGGGCAGGTGCTGCAGCTGCACGGTGCCATCGGCGCTGCGGGTGACCAGCACGCGTTCGGTGAGCGGCATCTTGATGGCCAGATCCACCAGGTTGTCGCCCAGCACGTCCACCTCGAAGGTCAGTTTCTCGCGGTTGGCAGGGTTAGCCAGCAGTTCGGGCTGGTGACGGGTCAGCCACTGCAGCAGCGGCACCATGACCGCCTCGGGTGCGCCGCCGAAGTCGGTCAGCACCAGGTCGAGGGTGTAGCGGTACTCGAAGGCCAGGCCCGGCCGGTAGGTGCCGGCCAGTCCACCGCTGTCCACGAAGATCAGCAGCTTGTCCGGGTCGCTGGCCAGCGCGGGGATGGCCGCGACCAGGTGCTGCCGCAGCAGCTGCGGCTTCTTCACTGCACACCTGCCTGTCGCTCAAGCTCGGCCTGCAGGCGGCGCGCCAGATCCTGCAGGGCCACTACCTGCGCGGCGGTGGCGTGGCAGGTGGTGTAGTTGCCGGCAACGGTTTCGGCGACGGCAGAGAGCGCAACGCCGGCGGCGGGCGCATCAGGATCTCCGGCAGGGCCGGCGGCGGGGTCGCCGCTCGCGGCGGCGTCGTGGATGTGCACGAAGCCAACAGGCACAGCGCAAGCGGCATCAGCGGTCGCAGTGACATAGACGGGAACCTCTTTGACGATGGTGGTACCGCGCTCGCGCACCAGCTGTACGCGGTCCACGTACTCGGTCACGACGCGGGTAGTGCCTTGGGCCAGCTCCAGCTTGCCGGCAAGATCGGACTTCTCGGCGTTGGCAGTGGCCAGGGCGCGATTGGCCTTGTCCAGCGCGGCGGTGGCGCGACTGACGCGCCCCTGCTGGCAGCTGAAAAGACCGGCGGTGGCCAGTACCAATGCGGCCAATGCAAGGGCGCGGTAGAGCATCAGCGCGCCCCCAACGCCGCCAGGGCGCGGTTGGTGCGGGCGGTGCGGTCGGCAATGCCATTGGGCGTGGCGCGGCTGCGGGCGTTGCCCAGGTTGATGATGCGGCTGACGGCCAGTACGTCGCGCTGGTCGGCGTAGGCGTTGAGGCCGTTCACCTGCCAGAACGCCGCCGCTGCCATGGCGCCGATTTCCGGCTCGATCAGCAGGCCCGGCTGCTCTTCCAACGGCTGGCCGATCAGCTGACCCATGCTGCGGTAGTTCCCACGGCCGGTGTGCTGCATCGGGCCACGGCCGCGGAACAGGTAGCCATCGCCACTGGCCTCGTTGCCGTTGCCGTTGCGGTTGGCATACACGCGGTTGCCGAGCTTCGCCGGTTGGTGAACGAACGCCGCCGCCTCGGGACCGCTGATGTACTTGCCGAACACTTCCAACAGCCGTTCGCGGCTGTAGCTGAGTGATTCCTCAGTGCGGGCCAGGCTCAGGCTCTCGTGGCCCAGCTGTGCGAGGAAGTAGGCTGCCCGCACAGGCGTGTTGATGCCGAAGCGCTTCATGGCGGCATTGAGCGGTTCGGCCCAGCGCTGGGCGCGCTGCTGGGGGCACTGCATGATCTGGGTGAGCAGGGTGGGGGTGAGCATGTCATCGGCTCCCGAACAGATGGGCGACGTTGCCGCGCGAGCGGTAGGCGGCCACCAGCAGCACGATCAGCAGCACCAGCTGCCAGATGCTGACGGTGGCGCGCGGTCCCTGCAGCAGGATCTGCAGGGCTTGGCCGCCGGTGGCCGTGGTCAGCAGCCAAGCGCACCAGGCAATGCCGTGGCGATGGTTGGCGCCTGGCATGGGCCGGTAGGTCAGCAGGCGAATGCAGATCGCCACGCTGCACAGGAGCGTGGCGGCGGTCAGGAATTCAGTCATCGACGTTCTCCCGTGAATACCGGGTCGTGGTCGGCACCGTGGTGCGGCTGCGCTCGATCAGGGTCAGGGTCAGGGTGATGATGGTGGCCGCGCACAGGAACGCAGCCAGGCCACTGGAAGCCACGTCGAACCGGCGCATGACCTCGGTACCGCCCATGTAGCCGGCCACCACACTGATGGCCAGATAGATCAGGCGCTTCCACAGCGACAGATCCTTGGCCGAGACGACGAACAGCGTCCCGCCGGCGAACGCGCCGATGAATGCGTCGGTTTCGATGCCTGGCAGCAGCGAGGCAAGGCCAACGCCGGTGGCCAGGGCCACCATGCTGCCGGTAGAGGTTGGTTCGGTCATCTTCAATCCCATAGCTGGACAAGGGGGCGCGTGGCGGCGCCGGTGGGCGATGCGGGCACGTCGGGCAGTTCCACCTCGGTACCCATGGGAAGCACCGGCCCGAGCAGGCTGATGCCGTAGTTCAATGCCAGGGCCTTCTCGACCGTGCCGGCGGTGGTGCCCAGGTGGCGATGGCAGAGCGCATCGAGCGTGTCGCCCTGCAGGGCAATGACGCGCATCAGATCAGCTCCACCGTGACCCGGCGCAGCCCCTGCAGATCGCTGATGGCATTGCGGTGGTCGCGCCGCATTTCATCAATGGTCGGGGTCAGATCGTCCGCACGCTGGTTGCCTTGCGCGGTGGCGTCATAGGAGCGGTAGCGTTCGTGAAGCTCAACGGCGGTGCAGCACTGCACAGCACGGCGATACATCTGCAGCAGCACCGATTCACCATCGATCTGCTGCGCCGGCACGTCTGCCAACGCGGCGTAGCCGTCCGCTTCCTTGCGCGCCTGCCACGTCGCCAGCTCCCGCGTGACCGAGGTCACAGCCACCACCACGGTGTTGCGCAGCCGCGCGGCCAGCACATCGCCCGGAACCCGGATGGCCTCGCGCAGCGCGTCCACGTCTATCTCCGGCCAGAATGCACCGGCGGTGACGGGGGCGAGCTTGGGGGCCGGTGATGCGTTGGCGGTGAATGCGCTCATGGTGTGTCCGTAGGTCGCCGGTGGTCGGGGCGTCACACCAAGGGAGAGAGGTCTTGGTGATCGGCCCCGAGCCGGCGGGGTCGCGGGGTACGCTCGTTGTGAGGTCAGTCGTTGGACTGACTGGCCTCGAACTTCTTCATCAGGCGCTCGGCGTGCTTGAGCACTTCCTTGCCGCCGCAGCTGTCGTGCAGCCGGATCGCGGTGCGCAGGTCTTCGATGGCCTTGGCAACTGCGTCGGCGTCCAGCGGAGCAGCCTCGGTATCGGTGGCCAGCAGGCTGCGTCCACGCGCCAGCAGCAGGCGTGCGCGCACTTCGTCGGGCATGTCCTGGCCCTCGGTAAGCGTGGCTGCCCGGTCGATCACATCCAGGTCGAACGGGGCGCTGGTCTTGAGCGCATTCATCGCGGCCTGGCCGACTTCCTCGGCCACCACACAGCCTGCGGTGCGCTTGTGGGTATCGGGCATGTCCAGCCCATGGGCCAGCACGTACTGCGCAATATCCAGACCGGCGTCGAACTGGCCGGCATCGAAGTGCCAGAGCATCAGCGTGGAAACAATGTCGTCCTTGCCGCCGGCATTCGCCGAAAGCACGCCTTCCAGATACGGACCATAGGAGGGCAGCAGCGCTACCTTGAGCTGGGCCTTTCCTTGGGTGGACTGGATCTGTTTCAGGCGGGCACGGTCAGATGCAAGGCGCACCTGCATCTGCTGGTAGATCGTGGTTCCCTCCATCAGGTTGCTGCCGGCGGTGCGCGCCGCCTCCTTCGAGGCGAGCGCACGCTTCACATGGCGGCTGGCGGGTGTGTCAGCCATGATCAGGCCCCGAACTCGATGTTCTCGGCCACCGCGCCCAGACCGTAATCCTCGACCACGTAGTCGTCGTTGGACGACTCGAAGTTGGCGACGCGGTTCTTGTTCGGCTGCTCGATGATGTGACGGCGGCGAGAGGCAATCTGCCAGTAGAGCGACAGGTTGCTGAGGCTGGTCACCATCAGCGATTTGGCCGGGAAGAACGGCACGACGACCGGCTGCAGGCCACCGATGCGCTTGGTGCCCAGGATCAGTTCGGCCGCGACCTTCTCGGTAGGCGCGTTCTCCTTGTTGATGATCGGGAAGTACTTGTCGTGTACCAGCTGGCGGCCGCAGATCACCACCAGGCTCGGGTCTTCCTGATGCCAGGGGTCGATCATGTTGGCGACCAGGTCCATGACCAGAGCGTCGATGTTGCCGTAGTCGGCGCCGGCGCCACCTACCTTGATCTTGCCGCTGCCGTCGGCGCCCTCGGTCATGACGCGCTCGGACGCATGCTTCCGGTACTTCTGCAGCCAACCCTCGTTCACGTCTTGCAGCATCGGGTTGGCCACGCGGTTGGTGGTGGTGGCAATGCTGGTGCCATGCCAGCCGATCATGATGCGATCCAGTGCCTGGCGCAGGATGATCGAGTCGCGGATCAGCGTCTGGAACTCGGGGCGGTGTGCCCACGCGTCGAGACGGGCATAGGGCAGTGCTGTGTCGAAGTCGGTCTTCTGGCACTCGTAGGTGTTGGACGCCAGCGAGGTTGGGTCGGACGGGTTGCGCTCGCCGTCGCCGCTGGTGTCGGTGCGGCCGGCGATGGTGCCAGTGATGCCGACGCCGACCTTTTGGCCCTTGAGGTCATTCACGCCGATCATGTTGATCGCCTGCAGGAACGAACTGCTCTCCTGCATACGGGTTTCGAGGCTCTGCTGCACAGCCGGCTCGACAGAGAAGGTGTTGGCCACGCCGCTGACGTTGTTCAGCGTTGCAACCTGACTGGTATAGCCCTCGAACAGGCGGCGGGTTTCGGTACGCATGGGGTAGCTCCGGAAGGATGAAGGAGGGGGCCGATCAGCAATCGGTGATGTTGGCGGCGTCCACGTCCTTGCCACCCGGAACAACCGGGCGTCGGGCGAACGTCTGCGGGGTTTCGTCCAGCTTCTTGCGCATGCCGGCGACCTGGGTGGAGAGGGTCTGCACCTGCTCGCGCAATGCGCGGTTGTCCTGGCCCAGCTTGGCCATGGCGGCGTCCTGCTCACCCACCGCATCGAACAGCTTGGTGGCGAACTCGGCCACGTTGAACTCGGGATCTTCCTTGGCCGGCGCCTGCGCGGGCTTCTTAGTCAGGCCCAGGCTGGACAGAAGTGCAGCGATCGGGCCGGGGCGATCTTCGCGTTCTTCGTCCGAGGTGAACTCAATGACGGTTTCGGCGGCGGCGGTGAACAGGTTGTCCGGTGCTTGCTTGCGATCCTTGAGCGGGCTTTCGTCGGGATGCTTGGCCGAGAAGGCGAGCATGGTGGTGCCAAGGCTAGCCGGCGAATCGGTCACGGCCAGGCCATAGAGGTATGCCTTGCCCGTTCCCGCGAAGTTCGGAGCAATCTCGATGCTTGTGTAAAGCTTCTGCCGCAGCACGTTGACCATGTTCACCAGGTCGTCGGTCGGCTCGACCTGTGCGAACAGCGCGAGCTTCTTCTCGCCGGCGATGTCCACTTCCTCGGCCTTGGCCGCCAGCACGTCGCCATAGGCGCGGAACGGGCCATCCGGCAGAACGCCACGATAGTGCTCAAGCCAGATGCGCGAGCCGTACACGTCCAGGCTGTACGTCTCGGCCATATCGAGAATGTCCTGCCGCTCGATCTTGCGACCGTCAGTGGTGTCGCCTTCGACGGCCACACGGAAGAACTTGGAACGTTTCTTGTCGGATTTGCTGGCCATCTCGCCCTCTGCTGGTGTCGGTGCACATCGGTTCTCGATGCGATGACCCATGGTCGAATGAGGGCGCTGTAGCGGCAACGCGATCAGTTTGTAAGCCGCTGTTCTACGTGGGTTTTCCGTGTCGCGCACGCGTGGCGCCGGGCAACCTGTTCACGTGACCAGCGTAGCCGAAAAACTCCACGTCGATCCACGACGCCAAGCCAAGTTCCTGTACTGGATGGGCTGGCGCGTGTGCGATATCGCCTCGCTGATCGGCGAGAAGGAAAAGACGATCCACAGCTGGAAGGCGCGCGACGAATGGGACCGCGCTGACACCGTCGAGCGCATCGGCGGCGCGCTGGAGGCGCGCCTCGCCATCCTGATCCACAAGGAAGGCAAGACCGCCGGTGACTTCAAAGAGATTGATCTGCTGCACCGCCAGCTGGAACGGCAGGCGCGCATCCAGCGGTACCAGGGCGGCGGCAACGAGTCCGACCTCAATCCGGCGGTGGCCAACCGCAATGCGGCGCCGAAGAAGAAGGCGCGTAAGAACGACTTCAGCCAGGAGGAAATCGAGCGCCTGCAGACGGCGTTCGTAGATGGCTGTTTCGACTACCAGCGCGATTGGTACCGGGCAAGCAACGAACGCACGCGCATCATCCTGAAGTCGCGCCAGATCGGTGCTACCTACTACTTCGCCCGCGAGGCTTTGATCGATGCGCTGACCACGGGCCGCAACCAGATTTTCCTGAGCGCATCGAAGAGCCAAGCGCATATCTTCCTCGGCTACATGCGTGGGTTTGTGCGCGAGGTGTTGGACCGCGATCTGACCGGCGATCCGATCACGTTGGCCAACGGCGCCGAGCTGTTCTTCCTCGGTACGAACGCCCGTACCGCGCAGGGCTACCACGGCAATTTCTACTTCGATGAGTTCTTCTGGACCTACGGTTTCAACCAGCTGAACAAGGTCGCCAGCGGTATGGCGATGCACAAGAAGTGGCGCAAGACCTACTTCAGTACGCCGTCCACCATGGCGCACGAAGCGTTCGATTTCTGGACCGGCGACCGTTTCAACAAGGGACGCCCGGTATCCCAGCAGATCCAGTTGGACGTGAGCCACGCGCGCCTGATGGGTGGTCGCCGCTGCGAGGATGCCATCTGGCGCCAGATCGTGACCGTGCTCGATGCGGCGGGCCGAGGCTGCGACCTGTTTGATATCGAGGAACTGCGCCGCGACTACAGCGCCGAGGAATTCGCCAACCTGCTGATGTGCGAATTCGTGGATGACAGCGCCAGTGTCTTCCCGCTCACGATGCTGCAGCCCTGCCAGGTGGATAGCTGGGTGGAGTGGGCGGACGACTACAAGCCGTTTGCCGTCCGTCCCTACGGTGACCGCGCGGTGTGGATTGGCTACGACCCGGCCGAGACCGGCGACAGCGCGGGCATCGTGGTGGTGGCGCCGCCGTTGGTGCCTGGCGGCAAGTTCCGCGTGCTGGAACGGCATCAGTTCAAGGGCATGGAATTCAAAGACCAGGCCGCGTTCATCGAGCAGGTCACCAAGCGCTACTGGGTGACGTACATCGGCGTGGACGCGACCGGCATGGGTACCGGCGTCGCACAGCTGGTTCGCCAGTTCTTCCCCGGCGTAACCGTCTTCAACTACTCGCCCGAGGTGAAAACGCGCCTGGTGCTGAAAGCCTACGACGTAATCAATGACGAACGGCTGGAATATGACGCCGGCTGGACCGACCTAACGCAGTCGTTGCTGGCGATCCAGAAAACCATCACCCCGAGCGGGCGGCAGGTGACCTATACCGCCGGGCGCTCTCGTACCACTGGCCATGCCGACTTGGCATGGGCACTCATGCACGCGCTGCAGAACGAGCCGCTGGAAGGCGGGCAGGCTGCGCGCGGCACCATGGAGATTTTCTGATGACCGACACCGACCAGGGCGCCATTGTCGCGCCGCCGGTGAGTATCGAAGCCTTCACCTTCGGCGAGGCCAGCCCTGTGCTGGAGTCGCGCGGCTTCCTCGACTACCTCGAATGCTGGCGCAATGGCCGCTACTTCGAGCCGCCTGTGGATCTGCACGGCCTTTCCCGAACGACACGCTCCAATCCCTACCTGCAGAGCGGCCTCACGTTCAAGCGCAACATGCTGGTGCGCACGTTCCGGCCGCACCGGCTGTTGAGCCGCGAGGCGTTCTCGCAGCTGGCGCTGGACTACACCACGTTCGGCATGGGCTACGTGGAACGCCGCCGTGCCATGTCAGGCGCCGCGCATAGCCTGGCGGTGCCGCTGGCGCAGTACATGCGCCGTGGCGTGCAGCCCGGTGAGTTCTTTCAGGTGCGGGCCGGACGGGTAGAGCATGAGTTTCCTGCCGGTGAGGTGTTCCAGCTGCGCGAGGCGGACGCCGATCAGGAGATCTACGGCCTGCCCGAGTGGATGCCGGCTGTTCAGGCCGCGCTGCTGAACGAGTCGGCCACGCTGTTCCGGCGGAAGTACTACAACAACGGCTCGCACGCCGGCTACATCCTCTATCTGACCGACCCCCAGGCAGAAGGCACGGATGTGGATGCGCTGCGCGACGCACTGCGCCAGTCGCGTGGACCGGGCAATTTCAAGAACCTGTTCGTGCACTCGCCCAACGGCAAGAAGGACGGCCTGCAGGTGATTCCGGTCAGTGAGGTGGCGGCCAGGGATGAGTTCACCGGCATCAAGAGCGTGACCCGCGATGACATGCTGGCGGCGCTGCGCGTGCCGCCGCAGCTGCTCGGCATCGTGCCCCAGAACAGTGGCGGCTTTGGCTCGATCCGCGACGCGGCGACTGTGTGGGCGGCAATGGAGCTTGCCCCGCTGCAGACGCGCATGACCGCGATCAACGAGTGGCTGGGTCAGGAGGTGATCCGCTTCGATGCTTTCGAGCTGGGAGCGGCGGCGGCATGACACATGCGCGACAGAACCTTCGCTGTGGCGCATGTGCGCGCCTGCTAGCCAAAGCGGCCGGCGACTATGACCTGCAAATGAAATGTCCCCGGTGCGGGGACATGAACCACATGAAGGCCCAGAGCCTCTCCATGGATCGCCGCGAGCGACACCACGAAGAAGGCTCTACCCATGAAGAACGAACTGATCCACGGCGATGCGCTGACCGTCCTGCCGACCCTGGCGGCCAACAGCTTCGACGCCCTCATCACTGACCCGCCGTATGCGAGCGGCGGCGTCCACGCGTCTGCACGCCAGCGCAGCCCCAACGAGAAGTACATGCAGAGCAGCGGACCGTATCTGCATGCCGACTTCCCCAGCGACGAACGCGACCAGCGCTCGCACCTGGCATGGATGCAGCTGTGGCTGGCGCAGTGTAACCGCGTCTTGCGGGACGGCGCGCCGGTGCTGCTGTTCACCGACTGGCGGCAGCTGCCGCTGACCACGGACGCGCTGCAGTGCGCGGGCTTCACCTGGCGCGGTGTGGCGGTATGGGACAAGACGGGCGGCGTGCGGCCGCAGCGTGGCCGCTTCTCCAACCAGGCTGAGTACGTTGTGTGGGGCAGCAAGGGCGGGATGCCGCTTGGCCGGGCTGCGCCAACGCTGCCTGGCGTGTTCCGCGAGGCGGTGCGCAAAGCGGACAAGCACCACCTGACCGGCAAGCCGACCGACCTCATGCGGCAGCTGGTGCGCATCTGCGAGAAGGGCGGGCGCATCCTCGATCCCTTTGCAGGTTCCGGCACAACCTTGGTAGCCGCGGATGCTGAGGGCTACCGCTGGACTGGTATCGAGATGACCGGGCACTACTTCGATGTGGCCAGGGCGCGCCTGCCCAGCCCGTAACCCACGCAGGAACAGAGCCAACCACAAGCCGCCTACGGGCGGCTTTCTTGTGGGCGCGGCCCAGCCCCTTCGCAGATCCATGCAGCGGCCGTGGCGAGCCGCAGGCGGGCGATCACGGGCGGTCGAGGACGTGACCTCTCTACCGACCGTCCAACGCCCTCTGCCCCCCGGCGTGCGCACTCGTCTCCCCGCCACGCCTGCGCACTTCATAGGGTGCTTTTTCTGCACTGCCTGCAGCGCGGCCCAGCCCCGGCCCTGTATGGCGTTCTCCGGGTTTCGCTGGCACCGGTCCGCCCTGCGGTTCCCTGCGCGGCAGGGGGTGTCTGCGTGGCGCCCTGTGGCCTCCTATTGCCACCTTCGGGCGGGGCCAATTTTTCAGGTGACCACGGGGACGAGGTAACCAGGTAACACGCGCATCCAAACATCCTGTAAGTGACTGATGGAAAAGGAAAAATGCTGGTTACCTTTCGAGGTGATTTGAGGTAATTTTTCGATCCCTACAAAGTAATGTCATTGATTCATAAGGAAATTTGTTCCCGCCAATGTTACCTCTGAAGAAGGTAATGGGATTACTCAGAGGTTACCCTATTGTTACCCTGATAAATTCAATATAAGTCATTGTTTTTAAAGGTGAATGGGGCGCTCTTTGCAGGGTGGTTACCTTTATTACCTCGTTCCCGTGGTCACCTGAAAAATTGCACCTTATCGCGCGTAAGGGGGCCATCAGCATCCCCACCGCCGCACATGCGCACGCCTGCAGCCCGCTCCCTTGTCGCAGCCTTTGCGACGGTCAGCCGTATCCTCCCCGCCATGCCGCTGCCCCCCGACTTCTACTGGACGACACGCTCTGCCAGCCTCCCCGACGATGCCCCCACGGTCATCGCCTGCAGCGGCGTGTGGATGGCCGTACTGATGCAGCGGGTGAACGACGGGATCTGGATCGCCAGTCTCGACCGGCACCGGCATGGCCCCGGCGGGCCGTTCCGCTGGTGCACCAGCTATGAGCAGGGTCGCGCCGGCGCCGAGATGTGGGTGGCCAGGCATGAGGCCCGCCTGCGAGAGGACGTGGCCAAGATCACCGCATACCGGGAGGCGGTGAGGGCGAACAGGTTGGCCAGAGCACACATCCGACCCCCATTTGGCTGGGAGTAGTGGGGACGCCGGCGTCGGTCTAGGCGACCGGCTGCAGGAGCTGCTCGGTGTTGTTGCGAGGGGTGTTCACAGCCCGGCTGACGCGATACGCCTCCATGGCGGGCACCTTGGACGCAAGGAGCATGGCCATCGCGTCGCCCGCCTCGGCCGTGAGCCACGCATCGAGCTGGCCAGGGTGGATCCAGACAGGCATCCGGTCGTGGATATCGGCCGACACGCCGCTACTGTCGCCGGTGATGATGGTGAAGGTGCCCAGGTTGTCGTCGGCCAGCAAAGGGCTTGCGTCCTCCCACAGTCCTGCAGCCCATAGAGGACCGTCGGCGTGGATGAACCATGGGTCTTTCTTTCCGTCCACGTCGCTGATCGACCACTCGTAGTAGCCGGCCATCGGGACCAGGCACCTACGCCTCTTGAAGGCGGCACGAAAGGCGTTCTTGGTGGCCACCGTCTCGATCCGCGCATTGAAGGTAGATCCCTGCAGGCTCTTGACCTTCGCCCACGACGGCAGCAGACCCCACGCGAGCCGGGACACCTGCCGGCCTGTTCCCCGATCGAGGATGACCGACGCCCGTTGTGTGGGCGCCAGGTTGTAGCTGGGAGGGATCTCGGCCAACGCCGGCGCGAGGTCTACCAGCGACGGCAGGCCGAAGTCGATGATAGGGCGTTGGACGAAGCGGCCGCACATACATTTACTATGGCGGCCCAGTGATGTTGCCGATGTCTACGATCAGTCGTTCTCGCGCGACGGAGTAGTAGGGCAGGATGGCTTTGCC
>PJTQ01000346.1_pt1 | contig 34175 bp, 32 predicted proteins | sample 1512231 | NCBI WGS metagenome assembly PJTQ01 (sample SAMN08177688, study PRJNA422409) | Soil metagenome, whole genome shotgun sequencing project. | isolation source: Soil (3) enriched on wood chips | place: USA: Madison | collected 2015-01-15 | reverse complement strand
TCAAAAGAATTTCCGTCTTCTTCTGTAATGATTAGTTTTTTGTTCATGTTATGAAGATTTAGTTTTACGCCACTTAGCAATCCTCCAAGACCATCATGAAGCTCTTTTGCCATACGGCTGCGTTCGTCTTCCTGTCCTTGTAATAATGCTTGAGTAGCTGAGAGTTGTTTTTCGTTTTCCAGACGTTGATTTTCTTCTTCCGCCAGTTTTCGCTGACTTACAGCAAGCCGGTAACGGATAAATGCAAATGCCAGTGCGGTTAGCAAAACAACTGTCCCCGCTATACCCAACCAGATATACAGTTGGCGTTGCTTTTCCAATGCCTGGATTTTGAGTTCTTTTTTCTCGGTTTCATATTTTACCTCCATTCCGGAGAGCGAATTTTGGTAGGATTCGCTGGCATATTTTTCAACTAAATCACGGTAGCGGTCAATGTATTTTTGAGTAGAATCAGGGTGGCCTAAATAGGCATTGCTAATGGCTAAATTTGCATAAGCATCCTTTGTAATACTGGTATCTGTGGAATCAGTCTTCAGAACTTTTGCAGCAAGTTCTGCCGATTTGGTATAATTTCCCTGCTTGAGTTGTATATTGGAGAAAATAATCAACGCGTCTGCAATTAAATTGGGGATTTCTAATTTTTTTGCAATTTCTACAGACTCTTGGGCTATGGATTCTGCTTTTTTATAATCTTTTTGATCAGAGTATGCCTGTGCTAAAGCTTGCAATGCATAGCTTTCTGAATATTTATTATCATGTGTTTGGAAAATATCGACTGCTTTCTGTGCATAATCTATAGCAATCTCTATGGGCTGTTTTTGATTTCGGGCAATGTCGCTTAATGAAACATAAATTATAGCTAAACTATTTTGGTCTCCGGTTTGGTCTGTTAGTTCTTTTGCTTTATTGAAATATTTTAGGGCGTGACTATAGTTCTTCATCATCTGGTAAATACCCCCGATATTGGTGTACAATATGGTTAGTTTATGGGTGTCGTTGTGCTTATCCAAAATCTTAACAGCTCCTAAATATTTTCCCAGAGCCATTTCATAATTTCCTTCGGCGTGGTAAATATTCGCATAACTGTTATAAATAGATGACTCTAAAACATAGTCATCCACTTTTTCCGCTATAGGCAAGGCTTCATCAAGATGAGATTTTGCCACATCATATGTGCCAGCCATATAATGAGCTGCCCCCAAAATCAAATGAAATGTAGCTTCTCTGTTTTTGTTTTCTATTTTTTTGGCTAATTCCAATCCTTTTTCACCATAAGAAACAGAGCGTTCAATGTCCTTGTCATGATAGCCCCAAGACAAATCCTTGTAAATCTCAATTTTCTCTTTGTCAGTCAATTTTTTGGTCGACAACACTTGTTTAAGTGAATCCAAAGACTGCGCAAAAATGGAAACCGAAAAAAGGAAAAAAACCGGAATAAGATACCTGCATTTAAAGCAGAGTTTCTTTTGGGATGTGGGGATATGTATTTTCATAAAACAACTTAAAATATTTCATTCTGAATGTTGGTTTATGAGTCGGTTTCTTCTATTCTAAAATATTCTGAGCTGTTAAGATACAGAAACCAATTCATTCTTTAAAATTCAGTTTTAAAATCAGGACATAATTATTTATGCCCTGATTGATTTGTATCCTAATTAGAATTTAAGTGTTACCCCGGCATTCAGCACAGAAACACCATAACCCACTTCCGCATACACCCCGAACATATCGCTGAAAAACCAGTGGGCACCGGCAAATCCGCTTACACCGACACCGCTGCCATAGCTTTTACCGAAATAATCTTCGTCAAGATCTGAGTTATATTTGACAATGTTATAACCTACCATAGCACCGGCATACAAATCCAGATCGGGAAGATTTTCAAATCCGTTGTAATGGTAAGCCCCACGCAGGCCGACAATGATGTAATTCCATTTGGATGTATAACCCGAACCGGAATATTTATATCCTGTATTTCCAACATAACCGCCCAGGCTCACCACGCCCGGTCCGCCTACTTCCCAGATTCCATGATCCGCTGATAAGCTGATGGCGGGTCTTACTTTTCCATATCCACCCAAAGCCGTTCCCACCCCGATTCCTGCATTAATGGCGGTAGTGCCTTTTTGAAAAGCTTGTGCATGAGTTTCAGCGCAAAATAAAATTGAAATAAAAGAGATTAAAATAATAAATGAATTTTTCATAATGTTTTTTGAATTATAGATTTTAGAAAAACAAGAACGCCTGAGGACGCAGCGCTCTTGTTTGAAAAACACTAAATTAATTAGCCGCGTACAGGATATTTGGGCCGTTTATCCAATAAGAACCTGTACCTCCATCTGTGTACCGGAATCCTTTCCAGTCCCCTGTAGCGGGAGTGGTGGTGTTTCCGTCTCCGTTGGTATCGCCACCGTGTGCGTCATCTTTGTAGGAAGTCAGAATAGCGGCAGGGTCTAAATGAACATTTCCGTTATAGGATTGAAGACCCCCTCCCGGATTTGCAAATTTCACAACGACGCCGGGACCGATGTTGATAGTTCCAGAAGGATGAGGACCGGTCAAACTAACATAGTCTGTAACATAGGGAACTTCTGTATTGTTCCAGTTAACTGATAAACCAGAACTACCTGTATTTGTGTCCATAAAAATACCATTACGGGTATTGGTCACGGAAGGGTCTTCGGGATTATGGAATACATTGCTTGGGTCTAATTGATAAAAAGCATTAAAATAAATTGGTCTTCCGTTGTCATACAGAGCGTTGTTGGTAAACTTACTTACGCTCGCATCTTTCATATAACCGGTGCCGCTGAACGCATAAGAAGCATTGGCATTTCCTCCCATTGTATGCGCTATGCGGCAATGGTCAAAAGTAAAAGACGTTGATTGTTGCCAACCAATATCTACAGCTTTATTGCTTCCTCCACTTGGTTGCCCTGCATAGAAAATATCTACATACTTAAAAACAGAACCGACAGAACCGTTAAGCCTTAAGCTTACCCAATGTCCTTTTTCCGGACCGGTTGCATCGCCGTCTCCGTTCGTATCACCACAATAACGATCATCTGCAAGTGAAGTAAACACAATGCGTTTGTCGGCAGTACCTTCTGCCAAAATTTTACCTTCATTAGAAACACTGATTCGGGCATTTCTCACTTTAATGATCGCTCCCGGTTCAATGGTCACTACTGAATTTATGGTCACATCGAATCCGTCAATCACATACACAAAGCCTTCTTCCCAAACCATGGGTTCGTTGATATGACCGGAAATTTCAATAATTTCACAGTTGGCAACCGGATCGCTCGGATCTCCCGGGTCATCAATATTAGGCATATCATCATCGGTATTCGTACATGCCGTAACTAATAGTCCGGCAAATAATAGAAATAATAATTTTTTCATTTTGAATTAATTTATTGATTTTATTGAGAACAAAATTATAGGGGAGACTTAATCTCGACAATCCTCATAAATGAGGAATTTTGATACTTGGTTAGTGAGAAAAAGTCATTGCGAGTGAAATGAAATGTAGCGAAGCAATTCAGAAAAACAAAAAATCCTACCGGAGCAGGATTCAAAAATTGATAATGTAGTTGAATTGATTAATATCCAATCGTTATAGTTGCGTAATTTGTTGGAGCGAATTCTAAATCATCTGGAATAAAATCTATTTGAACCTCCGTTCCGAATTCTCCTTGGGTATCCCAATTTTGCACGCGGAGTGGTTGATCCCCGTTTTCAGTAGTCAGCGTAGCTGAAGCTATATAACGTCCAATGGGAATATCTTCTATATGATAATAATCTACCCAATAATGATCCCCATATTCCAAGTAAATAGTCTGACCTTGAGAGCCATCTATCAAAGGACCGCTTGGTATCAAAGTGAGTTTTATATTTTCCATATCTTCATAAAAACCGGTGTCTGGAACCAATTGAACAAAACCTCCATAATAGGAATGCTCATTGTAACGTCCTTCGAGTTTCCAAGAAAAGTTTCGGACCGCACCTTCTTCGTTAAACATTCCATCGTTATCTGGATGCAGTCGTAAGGGGTAGACTTGTCCGTTATATTCCTTTTTAAACGTTGCGTACGCATCCCAGGAACCGGGTTCTATACGAATTTTATAAGTTCCGTCTTCTTGAGTTGTTCCAGTTAAATAAGTATTGTAATAAATAGCATTATCCAACAAGATGTTTGCTCCGGCAATAGGATTCCCTTGTGTGTCTGTGACTTTTCCGGTTGCGTAACCGCTTTCAAATCCTCCGCCATTATTATTTGCATCGCCATCGTCTGAATCAGAACAGGCGTTGAATAAAAAACCGGACAATAGGATTAGTAATAATTTTTTCATATTGCATTAATTTTAGATTAAACTCTTTGCCAAAATTATTTGCAGAAATGAACAGTAACAATCCTTATAAATGAGGAATTATTGGATATAAATCTTACCAATCAGTAGTTTTTTGCACGAACCGGTTAATTTTTTAGAACCTTTTGGCTTTTTCCTGTTTTAACATCTTTCAATATGTAGATTCCTGAAGGTGAATTACTTAAATCGATAATGGTAGTTTTTTTAACGTTTATTTTTTGGATGAGTTGCCCCTGCAGGTTATATAAATTAAAATCTGTAGGTTGTTGAATGTCTATATGTAATTTGTCTGACACTGGATTCGGATACAAAGTAAATGGGTTTGCAGTCTCAGTAACATCTTGAATACCCATTTGCGGAGCAGCTACAAATATGGAATTCGCTTGTGCAGAATAAATCGTGTCTTCGCTTAACGATTCTTCCTCATCGTTTACCCAAATCTTGGCCGCCCAGCCGGATGTTATTTGCTTATTCCCCGCCACATACACATCTTCTCCGGAAACACACACCGATTCTGCCAGCTCCCAAGAAGTGCCATCTGTAAGTTCTTGAGCTACGCCGTTTTTCCATAGGATTGCTTTTCTTCCGCTTGTTTCTGCGTCGAATCCCGCCACATAGACATCATTTCCTGAAACGAATACCGAATTAGCCCGGGCATTAGTAGTTCCGGTGCTAAGCTGTTGAGCTGTGCCGTTTTTCCAGAGTATGGCCCTCTCTTGTCCGTTGATTTGCTCATATCCGGCAACATAGACATCTTCGCCCGAAACGTATATGGACTGGGGATAAGCCCTGTTGGATCCGTCCGTGAGAATTTGTGGGTTGCCGTTCTTCCAGACTTTTGCCACTTCCACGCTTCCGTTATACTCATAACCTGCAGCATAAACGTCGTTTTCTGAAATGTAGATAGAGGTTACTACAGCATTATGAGTGCCGTTTGTTAGAGCTGTTGGGACACCGTTCTTCCAAATCTTGGCAATAGATCTATTGTCAGGATAAGGCAAATCATTGTATTCATAACCACCTACATAAACATTCCCATCAGAAACAAATATAGAGTTTCCCCTAGCATTCGTAGAACCGTCTGTTAGTGTTTGAACTTCACCATTTACCCAGATTTTTGCAAAATAATAAATCCCGCTGCTTCCTCCGCCTTTTTCTCCACCAGATGCATAAACATTATCTCCCGAAACAAATACTGACTCGATGGTTCCGTCATAAGTGCCATCGGTAAGATATTGAGGCACGCCGTTTTTCCAGATAACAGCCTGAATATTGTCATCTTCACCTGCTTTTGCATATCCGCCTACATATACATCTTGTGCTGATGTGTAAGTAATTGCCAGTAAAGTTGTAATAGATAAAAATAATTTTTTCATTTCAATAATTTTTAGATTAAATTCTTTGCCAAAATTATTGGCAGAAATGAACAGTAACAATCCTTATAAATGAGGAATTTTGATACTTGCTTAGTGAGAAAAGGTCATTGCGAGCGTAATGAAATTACTTTTTTGATCGTACGTCATTGCGAGTGGAATGAAATGTAGCGAAGCAATCCTTTGAATAATGGATTACTTCGTCGTTCGTACCTCGATCCTCGTAATGACGTTTGTTTATTAATTACGAGCGGAAAAATTGGAATGAAACAATTGTTTGATTTACGATTTCTGAATTAGAGATTACTTCGTCGTTCGTGCTTATTGCCGAACCTTTGGTTCTCCTCTTAATCTCAAATTCGTAATGACTAAGTTATTGCGAGGAACGAAGCAATCTAAAAAATGAAAAATCCTGCAGGAGCAGGATTCAAAAATTGATAATGTAGTTGAATTATTTAAGTACAATTTTATTAATAACCAATGGTGATTTGTGCCGAATTTCCACGAATAGCATTTACATCATCAGCCGACAGAAAATCCAGTTGAAGTTCCGTTTCGAACGCTCCCTGTGTATGCCAGTTCTGGATGCGAAGTGGCTGATTCCCGTTTTCAGTTTGCATTACTGCCGTAACGATATATCGCCCAATGGGAATATCCTCTATTTTTCCATCTTCAACCCAATAATGATCTCCAAATTCCAGATGAAGGGTTTGTCCCTCAGAGCCGTCGATAAGTGGACCACTGGGTGTTAATGTCAATTTTATATTTTCTACATTTTCATAAAATTCATTATCGGCAAGATCTACATTATAGGTGTATCCGATGTAACCGCCGTAGAAAGAATAGTCATCATTATAACGACCTTCCAGTTTCCAGTTAAAATTGCGGATAGCACCTTCTTCATTTAAGGGATTTGGATCATCAGGATGTAATTCTAAGGGATAAACCCTGCCGTTATATTCCTTTCTGAAAGAGGCATAAGCAAACCAAGCTCCCGGCTCTACCCGTATTCTATATGTACCATCCTCATTTGAAACATCTGTTAAGTAAGAATCATAAAACAAGGCATTATCCAACAAGATGTCAGCTCCGGCAATAGGATTTCCTTGGGTGTCTGTGACTTTTCCGGTTGCGTAACCGGTTTCAAATCCGCCCCCGTTGTTTTCATCGCTTTCATCCGAATCGGAACATGAAGTAAATAAAAGACCCGTTAAAAGAAATAAGAATAATTTTTTCATTTTTTTATAATTTTTTGATTTTCATGGGACAAAATTATTTGGAGGATGAAAGAAAGACAATCCTTATAAATGAGGGTTTTGGCTTCGAGAACCTCAGCCAGCTTCGAGAACTTTATATTGAGAGAATTTCAATTAATTCTAAAGAATCGGAAATAAAAAAATCCCGCCATAAGCGGGATTCATCTATATTCTTTTTTCTATTTTCTTACTCCAACCAACTCGTTTTGTAACTATCATCTTCCAGATCCAATGCAGCTTGGGTCAAATTCAGCGGATGAAATGGATCCACCATCACGGCTAATTCTTCCGTTTCCTTTTGTCCGATGCTTCTTTCCATCGCGCCCGGATGAGGTCCATGTGGAATTCCACCCGGATGCAATGTGAAATATCCTTGCTCAATGTGATTTCGGCTCATGAAATCTCCGTCTACATAATACAAAACTTCTTCTGAATCAATATTACTATGATTATAAGGGGCAGGAACTGATTTCGGGTGATAATCATATAACCTTGGACAGAAAGAGCAAACCACGAAATTATTTCCTTCAAAGTTCTGATGAACCGGAGGCGGCTGGTGGATGCGTCCCGTGATCGGTTCAAAATTGTGGATGGAGAAACCGTACGGATAAAAATAGCCGTCCCAGCCCACTACATCAAAAGGATGGGTAGCATAAGTAATCGGATGGATCATTCCCCCTTTTTTGACCTTGATCAGAAATTCTCCTTTTTCGTCAATCGGCGTTTTGTATTCCGGTACCTTTATGTCACGCTCACAGAAAGGCGAATGTTCCAACAATTGCCCGTATTTGTTTCGGTATCTTCTGGGTGTTTCTATCGGTGAGAAGGATTCAAGATAAAACAAACGGTTGTTTTCGTCATTGAATTCCAACTGATAAATCGTTCCTCTCGGGATGATCAGATAATCCCCGTACTCAAATGGAATATCACCCAAAAAAGTCTTGAGCGTTCCGCTTCCTTTGTGGATGAAAAGCAATTCGTCACATTGCCCGTTTTTGTAAAAATAATCGGTCATGGATTTTCGCGGAGCGGCTACTCCCATAATCAAATCGTTGTTAAAAAACAGTGGTGTACGTGCTTCCAGAAAGTCATCGGTCGGCTTGGCATTAAAGCCTTTGATTAACCTGGGTGTAATATTTTTTTCAATCGCAGCTTTCGGACTTACATCAACCGGCTCACCAAATTTGATCATTTGTGTAGGGCGGTGGATATGGTAAAGTAATGAAGAAACGCCGCTGAAACCTTCTGTTCCGAACAACTGTTCATAGCGGTGTTTGCCATTTTCATCCTGAAAAACTGTATGTCTTTTTTGGGGGATTTCCCCTAATGTATGATATCTCATCGTTTGTTTGCTTTATCTGCCTAAAATTACGGATAATTCAAAAACAGGTCAAATTATTGAAAGAAAATTCGCAAATTGAAGAATTAAAACTTTGTTTTTAATTTATCCCAAAAACTCAATTTTGAATTTACGCGGTGAATTTCGCCGTCCAACATAGAATGAAAATCCTTATTAAAACTCAGTTTTTGCGCATTTTTATAAAGTTTCATGGCATTTTTATACTGCTGACGGTGCTCTGAAATTTTCCCCAATTGATATTGTAAAGTCGCTTTGTCTGCTCCCTGGGTTTGTAAACCTTCTGCAATGATTTTTTCAGCTAATTCAAATTGACCAAACTCAATCAACAAATAGCCATAATTTACATATATCACAGGATAATCACCTTTACAAAATTTTATCGCTAATTGATAATGACGTTGTGCTTTTTCAAAATCTTTTAGCTTGGTTTCATAAATCCAGCCCAAATGATTATGGGCGCGTCCATATCCGGGATCAATGGACAAAATTTCTTCCAATAATTCTTTTGCACCTGAAATATCACGGTCATCTATGGCTTTTCCAACTTCAAGAAAAAGGTTTTCTACGTCCTGCATAAATCTCAAATCTAATTCAAATTTACTTAATTTTTCTTCAAATAAGCCATATAAAATCCATCAAAACCACTTTGAGAGGGTAGGATTTGTTTGTCCCTGACCAGTTTAAATTCCGGATGATTTTCCAGAAATTTCTCTACCTGATTTTGGTTTTCGCTTGGTAAAATAGAGCAAGTAGCGTAAACCATTGCGCCACCCGGTTTGACCATTTTACAATAATCATTCAGAATTTTGGCCTGCTCTTTTGTGATGCTTTCTATAAAATCTGCATTAAGTTTCCATTTCGCATCAGGATTCCGGCTCAAAACACCCAATCCACTACAGGGAGCATCAATCAGCAGTCTGTCAGCCGTATTTTCCATTTTCTTGATGACTTTTGTAGAATCGATTACTTTGTTTTGAATATTTTGCGCACCGTTTCGTTTGGCACGTTTTTTCAATTCCAGCAATTTCCATTCGTGGATGTCCAAAGCATAAATCTGTCCTTTGTTCTGCATCAAAGCCGCTAAATGTAAGGTTTTTCCACCCGCGCCCGCGCAGGCATCCACCACACGCATTCCTTGGTTCACGTCCAGATAAGGCGAAATCAACTGCGAGCCCGCATCCTGGATTTCAAAGAATCCGCTCTGAAAAGCTTCCGTTCTGAAAATATTGGCTTTTTCGGCCATTTGCAACGCGTCGGGGTATTTTGACAAAATCTCTGTTTCAAAACCTTCTTCCTTGAGTTTCTTCTGCAAAGTTTTCCGGTCGGTTTTCAAAGTGTTGACTCGGATAAGGGTAGGCGCCGGAACATTCATCACTTCAATCTCCTTTTCCCATTGCTTTCCCAATTCTTTCGTCCCCAGCTCATATAGCCAATCGGGAATCGATTCTCTGACCGCAAAACTTTTACCTGTGGCCGCGTGATTCCGTTTCAGGATTTCCTTTTGACTTATTTTTTTGAATTCATCCCAGTACGGTAATTTCTCATCGTTAAGCGAAAACCAGGTTCCCACAAATTCCCAGAGGTTATCGGGCGAAACATCCTTGCCCATCGAAGCTTCAATCATCCGTTTCCATCGCACCGTATCATATACCGTTTCCGCAATGAAAGCCCGGTCTTTGCTTCCCCACTTGGGATTCGATTTCAACGTCTTCTGCAATTCGCGGTCGGCATATTTATGCTCAAAAAATATATTGTTCAGCGTTTCGGTAATCCCGATGAACAGATTTTTGTAAGGAAGGATTCTCATTAAAATAAATTAGAATGCAAAATTACAAATTTAGTATGGTAATAAATTGTTTTTGGAGCCAATCCGGCTGTTTGTTACAATCTTTTTCCGTTTTCTCCCTTTTTTGTTGCCGGGAAAAAGGAGTTCACTGGCGTTCCACTCTTTTTCCCGGTCAAAAAGAGCCGCCTCCGGAAAAAGGATTTTCACTTCCATCCGGGCTATGATTTCGAAAACCTGACAGGTTTTCAAAACCTGTCAGGTTTATTTTATATTTTTGTTCCAGAATTCCATCTGATGTACAAGTCCGTCATTCGTCCCATTTTATTTCAATTTGATCCGGAAAAAATCCATCATTTCACTTTTTCATTTTTAAAAACCATTCATAGAATCCCTTTTATTGGTGCAATTTTGAGAAGTATTTTTGTCACTGAAAACCCGAAACTGGAACGTGAGGTTTTCGGATTAAAGTTCCCTAATCCGGTTGGATTGGCTGCAGGATTTGACAAAGACGCAAAACTATACAAAGAATTGTCAAATTTCGGTTTTGGGTTTATTGAAATCGGGACTGTGACGCCCAAACCACAAGATGGAAATCCCAAAAAAAGAATGTTTCGTTTACGTGAAGATTCGGGGCTCATCAACCGAATGGGTTTTAACAATAAAGGAGCTTGGAAAGCTGCCCAACGATTACGGAAAAACAAAAGGGTTCTAATAGGGGGGAACATTGGCAAAAATAAAACCACTTCCAACGATGAAGCGATCCACGATTACGAGATTTGTTTTGATGCCTTGTACAGTGTCGTAGATTATTTCGTGGTCAATGTCAGCAGTCCCAATACGCCCAACTTACGGGAATTGCAGGACAAAGAGCCATTGACAAATTTGCTTCAGACGCTTCAGAATAGAAATTCCGCAAAACCCAAACAAAAACCGATTCTACTCAAAATTGCACCTGATCTTACCGATGAACAATTACTGGACATCATAGATATCGTGAAAACCACCGGAATTGCAGGAGTAATTGCTACAAACACAACCATTTCCCGTGAAGGATTGATTTCTGAGAACAAAAAAGAATCAGGCGGATTGAGTGGTAAACCTTTATCAAAACGTTCCACGGAGGTTATCCGATTTCTTTCGGAAAAAAGCGAAAAAGCCTTTCCCATCGTGGGAGTGGGAGGGATTCATTCGTCTGAAGATGCAATCGAAAAATTAGAAGCAGGCGCTTCTTTGGTTCAGATTTATACCGGATTTATCTATGAAGGACCGGGACTTATCAAGAGAATCAATCAAAAGATATTGAAATCAGCATTTTAAATGATTTGAATTCTTTAGTGTATTATATTTAATCCAAATACATTTCAATATAATCTCCTATGATTTGCTGCATTTCGGTGATATTCTCATAACTCCAGTTATCGCCATGCCCGCCGTTATAAATTCGCAAAGTGTTATCAACTCCAAACTGATTTAATCTTTGCTGCAGACTTGTGCCATTTGATTCAGGAACAAGCGGATCTTCGTTTCCATAAAACATACAAGTAGGCGAGGAGGCAGAGCTTACATGCGAAACAGGGCTTAGTTCGGTCAGATAATCGGTTCCGTCCGGATAAGCACTTGGGTCAACCAAAATTTGAATCAAATTAGGAATATCAAAATTATCATCATAAAAAGGATCGTTAAAATCACTTGGTCCTACGATACTGGCTACAAATTTCACCTGATCTTGATTGTCGTAAGCATAGTCATACATCATGGCAATATGCGCTCCGGCACTCATGCCGATCATCCCAAATTCAGGTTTTATATGTAATTCCTGACTTTCGGAAGTGATTTTATTGACAATGGTCTGAATATCCAGAAACTGATTGGGAAATGCATAGTTTTCAGCATTGGCCAACACATAATTTACGTTTGCAATGGCGTATTCCGGATAAAGTGACTGGAGCAGCGCCACCGTCCCGTTCATATCATTCTTATCTCCGGCCGTCCATCCGCCACCATGAATCAACATGATGACTTTGGTGTCGGTAGAATTTCGTCCGGCGGGTAAATACAAATCATAAACTTGTTGTGGATTTGAACCATACGAAACATTCAGATAGGTTTCGGCTTCAAGGGGTATTTCATTTTCTGTGGTATCGTCAGAATTTGAACAAGCATAAACCAAAAAGAGTAAGCATACTGCGCAGGCGATCAGGTGAATTTTTTTCATTGAATTAATATTTCAGTAATTTAAACGTAATCAGGGAATAATTATTTTAATTTTTTAAAATGACCGTTCCGCTTGCCTGTGCTTTTGGGGTAATTGTGATATCGGCAATCTGAACATGATCGGGTTGCATCAAGGCAAAATAAATGCTTTCGGCAATATCGTCAGCTGTAAGTGGTTTATACCCCGAATAAACCGACCCGGCACGTTCGCCATCTCCTTTGAACCGAACCATGGAAAATTCTGTTTCCACCGCACCCGGTGCGACATTGGTCACTTTGATTCCATGTTTGAGCAAATCCAAACGCATTCCTTTGCTGAGCGCTTCCACCGCCCATTTGGATGCGCAATAAGTTGTTCCGTTGGCATAAACATCTTTTCCGGCGATGGAGGACACATTCACTATATGCCCGTTTTTTTGTGGAATCATCAATGGTAAAACGGCTTTGGAAACATAGATTAACCCTTTTACATTCCCGTCAATCATCGCTTCCAGATCTTCCAGGTCTGCTTCGTCAAAAGGAGCCAGTCCATGCGCATTTCCGGCATTGTTGATCAGAATATCTATTTTCCTGAATTCTTCAGGCAGATTTTCAATGGCTTGAAAAACAGCATTTTTATCCCGGATGTCGAACTGCAAAGTAATGACATCTGTAAATTTTGATAATTCAGACTTTAATTCATCTAATTTCCCCTGTCTTCTGCCACATAAAATTAACCTGAAATCATGGGCTGATTTTCTTGCGGTTGCCATTCCGATACCCGATGTTGCGCCGGTGATAAGTGCTGTTTTCATATAGATAAATTGAATTAAATATTTCAAAATTATTACCTTTTCCCAATCTTTCCTACTTTTGAGTAAACTGAATTTATATAATGAACAAGTTTTTATTAATTCTGATTTTTGGGTTTCAATTTCTTTTCGCTCAGAACTACCATCAATATGTAAACTCCTTTATTGGAACGGGTGGCCATGGTCATACTTATCCCGGTGCTACTATGCCTTTTGGGATGGTACAACTTTCACCCGATACCCGGATTGACGGAAGCTGGGATGGCTGCAGCGGTTATCATTATTCGGATTCCATAATTTACGGATTTTCGCATACACATTTGAGCGGAACGGGTGTTTCGGACTATGGTGACATTATGCTGATGCCGACGATGGGAATTGACTCATTGAAACCGGAAGATTATTCCTCAACATTCAGTCACAAAAATGAAAAAGCATCCGCAGGATTCTACGCTGTTCATTTGGATAAATACGATATTGATGTCGAATTGACAACCTCAACAAGAGTCGGATTTCATAAATACAAATTCAACAAAGCCGGACAGGCAAATATCATTTTGGATTTGAATCATCGTGATAAATTATTGGATAGTGAAATTAGGATTATTGATGATAAAACCATAGAAGTTTACCGCAAAAGTGAAGCCTGGGCAACCAATCAACAGATTTGGGCAAGAATCGAATTCAACCAGCCGATGAAATTCGGTGAAATAAGAAAATTTCAATTGCCCGAAGATTTGAATTATGAGAACCATAAAAGACATTCAGGAATAACTATTTCCAAAAAAGTCAAAAAAGGCGATGAACTTTTGGTCAAAGTTTCACTTTCTTTTACAGGATTTGAAGGCGCGGAATTGAATGCTTCTGAAATTCCCGATTGGGATTTTGACAAAGTAAAATCCGAAGCTGAAAAAGTCTGGGACAAAGAATTGTCCAAAATAGAAGTGAAATCAAATGACAAAGACAAACTTACGGTTTTTTATACAGCGCTTTACCATACTATGACCCAACCCAATATCGCACAGGATTTGGACGGAAAATATAGGGGAAGGGATTTCAAAATCCACAAAGCGGAAGGATTTGATTATTACACCGTATTTTCTTTGTGGGATACATTTCGGGCTTACCATCCTTTGATGACTTTGATTGACCAGAAAAGAACTGCGGATTTCATCAATACATTCATCACACAATACGAACAGGGCGGCCGTCTCCCGGTTTGGGAACTGGCTTCCAATGAAACCGATTGTATGATTGGCTATCATTCCGTCTCGGTCATGGCCGACGCGATGGTCAAAGGAATAAAAGGTTTTGATTATGAAAAAGCATTTGAAGCCGCCAAACACAGCGCGATGCTCAACCATTTCGGGCTGGACGCATATAAGAAAAACGGATTGATTTCGATTGAAGATGAACACGAAAGTGTTTCCAAAACATTGGAATATGCTTATGATGACTGGTGTATTGCACAAATGGCTTTAGTGCTGGGAGAATCCCGGGATTATCATTACTTTATAGAACGTTCCCAGAGTTGGAAAAACCTTTTTGATCCGGAAACCAAATTGATGCGCCCAAAGAAAAACGGAGCCTGGCTCACATCTTTTGACGGACGCGAGGTCAACAATAATTACACAGAAGGAAACAGTTGGCATTATTCCTTTTTTGTTCCGCAGGACATTCCCGGATTGATTGAATTCCATGGCGGAAAAGAAAATTTTGAAAAGAAATTAGATGAAATGTTTTCGCTTCCATCAGAAACCACGGGTCGTCACCAGGTGGATATTACAGGTTTAATCGGGCAATATGCACAAGGAAACGAGCCGAGCCATCATGTCGCGTATCTGTACAATTATGTCGGGAAACCGGAAAAAACGAAAGAGAAAGTTCATTTTATTTTGGATCATTTCTACAAAAATGCACCGGACGGATTGATCGGGAATGAAGATTGCGGACAAATGAGCGCTTGGTATATTTTAAGTACTTTGGGTATTTATTCAGTAACGCCCGGAAGTTTATTTTGGGCAACTACCGAACCTTATTTTGATGAAGTTAAAATCAATTATGAGGACGGTACTTCTGAAATTATCCGAAAATCGGATTATCGACCAAATGAAACCAAGACTTTTAGAAACAAGCCAATTACGAGCATACTCCCCGGGAAACCCATTGGTCCGGTTGAACAAATAATTCCCGTACCCTATTTTGAATTCGAAAACCGTTCGTTTGCCGATAAAATGACGGTGACAATCAAATCATTGAATCCGGAGGATGAGATATATTACAGAATAACAACTTTTGGAAGTGAAAGCGATTTTAAAACTTCAGAATTGCAAAGATATTCAAAACCTATTTTGATAAAGAGTGCGGGCATCATAGAAGCTTCTGTTATAGATGGAGTAAAATCGAGCCGTAAAGTAAAGGCGCAATTCTATAAGCGCCCTCATAATTATTCGATTCAAATCAATTCCAAAGTTCATCCGCTTTACACAGCCGACAGCCCGGAAGCTTTGCTGGATGGAATAAAAGGAATAACCAACTGGCGGAAAGGTGACTGGCAGGGCTATGAGGGAACGGATTTTGAAGCGGTCATTGATTTGAAAAAAGAAATGGAAATTCAATCTGTTTCCTCCAATTTTTTACAGGATGCAAAACCCTGGATTCTGATGCCGAAAAAAATGAAGGTGTATATTTCTAAAGATGGAAATAAATTTGAATTCGTCGGAGAAATTAATTCTAAAACTGATCCCGAAGATGAAACGGTTCAGATTGAGAAATTCGAAGTGAAATTTAGTTCGGTAAAGGCAAAATATGTAAAAGTTGTGGCTGAAAACTTCGGGAAATTGCCTGGTTCACACATCAGTGCAGGTGAAGACGCTTATATTTTTATAGATGAGATTTTTATTAATTAATTTATCAGAAATTTTTTACCACAAAGTTCACGAAGAATTTACAATGGACACAAAGATTTATTTTACACCGTGCACTTTGTGAAAAACCGTTGTGCCCCTTGTGGTTAAATAAGAGATTCAATCATTCGGTATCCGTCGCTCATCAATTCTAAATCACCAACAAAGTCTGTTTCAATCCCTGCTGTACACAAAGCCAGAAGAAATTAAAAAATGAGCGATCTTGTTTTCGTTCTACAGTTTTGATGCGTTCCTCTTTGTATTGTTCACCTGTATTGGACTTCACCAAAAAATTCCCAAGCGTTGAAAGCACCTTGCGAACTTTTCCATTATCCTTGTTGTAGAGTGTAACTTTCAAATCTTGGTATTTCACACCAAAATCACCGGTTGCATTAATGTCGTTTCCGGTAAAATTAAACCTTACTTCTTTCATGTTTCCTTCGGCTGTAACGTGCAAATAAGGTTTGACAAATGGTGTCATTTTTTTGGCGTCAAAATTAAAAATACTTCCTTTGATGTTGAACTTTTCCGAACGGTTCATCGGGTTAAAAGTCCAAATGGCATTCAACTTGGAATCATTCATGAAATTGGTTTTGATATCGGCTCTCACATCAGGAACAGACGACTTTTTATAACCGCTATAAACATTTTTAATATTTGCATTGAAATTTGAAAAAGTCAGTTTTCCGGCGCCCGTACTTTCAAGCGTTTCTTCCTCATATTCAATTTGTGAATTTTTTAAATCAATATTTTTAACTTCCAATACAAAGGGTAAATCTCTTAAAAGTTTGCTGTACAATTGTTTTTTCTTTGGGTCATCAGTCGGAATTTTACTTCGGTAAATATTCGCAATGGCAGTTTGAATGTCAATATTGGGAATCTTGAAAAACATATCATTTCCATTAAATCCAAAATCCATTTTTTGGATACTGACTTTTTTTGCCGTTATGGTATAAAGGTCTTTTTCTTTTTTTAGCTGGCGAACAAATTGAGTACGAGAAATTTTGGGTTTCATTTCAAATTGATCCAAACTGAAACTTCCGTTGTCAAAATTGACATTTTTGGTTTTTAGAGAATAAATGTGATTGGGATTATAATCCAGAGAAGTGGCTGTAAATTTTGTATCCTTATAAATAATCGGAATTTTTTCCGAGAAAGTTTTGGGTGTTAATTCAATGTCGTTCATCAAAAAATTAATTCCGCTTACCTTCAATAAATTTTGATTATTTGAGAGTTTGTTCAAATTGTAAACAGCATCTTTGATCTCAAATTTTTTAACCATGATATGGTCAATGAATTCTGAATTTGATTTTTTATTTGAAGATTTTTTCTGACCACCGGAAAAAGTAGTGACCAACGGATGATTCAGAAGAATACTTTCAACTGATAAATTTTCATTTGGTTTATTTTGAATTTTATCGATCCGTATATTGATGTTTTGGGCATCGAGTGAATTTTTGACTCTCAGACGGGAATTATCAACTAAAATCTTGTTGATGTCAAGTTTGAAAGGGATAAGGTGTCCCAGCGAATCTTTTCGTTCTTCTTTGCTGCCATTTGTGTTTTTGATGTTGATGTCAACCGAATCAAATTTGAGTGTACCAGCCTCAAAGTAGAAATCATCGGCCTTATCATAACCCCAGTCAAGTCCTGTAAATGTAACAGTAGGGGCTTTTACGTCAGGTAATAATCTGTAATTTAAGCTATTACCACTTAAATTTGAAATGCTGTCAATTGAATTAATTTTAAAATTGTTCAGAATAAAAAGATTGTCATTTACCTTCAGGCTACTTGCTTTTAACTCCTGTGAAGGATTTACCTGAAAAAATATGTTTCCGCAAAGCAACTGAAAACTTGAATAAGTAAACGGAATGTCTTTTTCCAAGGTTCTTTGTGAAAGGTTTACACCGCCAATTTCTATGTCGATATGATCTATTTGTGACAGTTTTGTTTTTTTGTCCGAATCAAACATCTGAAAAATTCCGTCATTGATTTCAAAGTTGCTGACGTGAATGGAATTTCCTAACTTGGATTGGCTTTGGGTAGTGTCTTTCTGTTCCGGTTTGTAAAAAACAATATCAGGTTCATTAATTTTGATATTGAAAGCGCTTAAATCTTTTTGGGTCAAAAGTTTAACGAAATTTACTCCTACCACTCGTATTTCACCTACTTTTGCGTTAAAATCAACGGGTGGTCTTTCAGGGAAATCTTTTTTAAGGGTAATGGAAATTCCTTCAACATATACACTGCTGTTAAAAATAGAAAAGCCTAAGTTTTCATAATCAAAATTGTAAGCAGTATCGTTTTTTTCGTTGATGATTTTCGGGAGCGCGGATTTGATCCACAGGTTAATTCCAAAATTAAGCGCCAGAAGAAAAAGCAAAATACCTCCAATCCAGTACAGCCATTTTTTATTAGGTTTCATGTATGTTAGGGTTCGTTATTAGTTAGTTATAGTTTAAAATGTCAAAATTCCAATAAGCCCCTTAGGGCCTGCAAGAAAAGCTTTATTGCCAATTTTTGGTTTTTCACATACATGAAATTCCGAATTGGAAATTTTTTCCCAGGTTTTGCCTTTGTCATTTGAAAAATCAACACCTGAAGTTCCGCATACAATTGCTTTGGAATCACCCAAAATAGCCACATCACTTTTATATCCGGCCGGTGCTGTCACGGGTTTGGATAAGGTGGGGATATTTTTGTTATTCAATTCAAATATAATCAAATTATTTTCAGAATCCGCCGGATTTGTAAAATCACCTCCTGCAATAAGGCCATATTTTTCATAAGCAGAATATTCCATTCCGTTTGGACCGGCAGTATCGGAATTTTTTATTTTGGGAAGTGGCGTTTTAAAATAGGGGTTTGAACTTACGACAAAATTAGAGTGAGAGCCGCCGGTAACGTAGATAGAAATAGAATCGTTCAGCATTTGGACATTTGATCCGCTTGCGGCAAAAAAGGCTTCCCCTTCTTCAAACATAGGGTGGTGTTTTACAGAAGAGACTTTGCTCCAGGTTTCACCGGCGTCATTGGTTTCAAGTATATACGGGTTCCCATTGATGGGGTCACCGACTACAATTCCAATGTTCGGGTTTCTTTCGGAAAAGTCCATAGAATCAAGGAAAACATCAGGAACATCATCTTTAAATACTTCCCTCCAGGTTCTGCCACTATCATCAGTTTTAAGAATGACACCGGGCGCTCCCGCAGCCATTACAATAATTATTTTATTGTTGACAACGTGAATGTCCCGGAAATCTCGATCTTCATACCCTTTGGGTTGGAACCAATTAAAATCTTTCCCTCCATTGTAGGTCATTCCAATGGTTCCATTGCTTCCGGAGACCCAAAAGACAAATTGGTCTACGGCGCATAAACCTCGGAATGAGACATCTTTTTTTTCTTGGTTTACAATATTGATTTTTTGAGCACTTAAATTTAGACAGGTAAAGAAGGTAAGTAAAAACAAAGTGTTCTTTATCATGATAAATGGTTTTATTATTATTTCAGGACTAATCCTAGAAATTAATTGATAGGAAAGGGTCAGTTCCCGTTCGTTTTACCATTTACAGTAATTTAACCGGTGGGTTTGATTTCAATTGATTAGTAAATATATTTAATTTTTAGTTATTATGGTCTAAATTTATTGCAAAGGTTTGATGATTAAAATCCCATTTTCATTAACCGATTCGACTTCAATTTTGGTCCCTTTTTTTATGTCATGCCCAAAATCAGTCACTGCCACCATTTCTTTCAGAACACCATCTATATTGATTTTAATTCTTCCGGGGGTAGTTCTTCTTTTCCCTACTTGTTCAATAACCTCTCCGGTAGAATTGATGCGGGTAGGTCTTTCAGGGGATTCATTGTCGATCATTTTTCGAAAATAATAATATAGAACCGGCATAATGGCCATCATCACAAAGCCACATATTACTGCGATTATAATTGTTACTGTCAAATTAAATCCTTGGTAAAGGCAAGCAATGCTTACCCAACCGGACATGGATAAAAAAGCCGTAATGTTCTTAAATGATAATAAATAGGAGCTTATGCTGTTTCTCTGCTTTCGTGATTTGTTACGTATGAAAGTAAAAATGAATTGATAGAAAAACAGCAATGTGAAAATAATAGCAATAAGCCACAAAATTTGTTCATACCAGGCTAAAATTTTGAACCATTCAAGCATCTTGCAATTTTTGTGCGAACGGCTAAATTACAAACTTTTCATTTAATTTAACATTTTTGTAGTATTTTTTTAACAAAAAAAATAAAAATCACAGAAGATTAGCATCTAATATAGCCATATAAATCCTTTTCTTTGTGTTTGATATGATGCGCTGGATTTTCTTTTTTATTTTTGCTGTAATAGTTGAAATTTATTCATTTCAAGCTATTCGAACTTCATTTGAAAACAAATGGATTCAACGAATTTATTTATTGGTCTCTTTGGTGGCATTTGCATATTTGGTTTACTCTTTTACCAAATTTGACAGAAGCCAAGGGCAAACCCACCAGACTTTGATTACGCTGGGGCTTTTTCTTTTGATTTATATTCCGAAATTAGTTATTACCCTATTTCTTTTGGGAGAAGATGTTTTAAGAATGGTTGCGGGAACCTATCAGTATTTTTCACATTCTGAAACATCTTCTTCTTTTCTACCTGAACGTAGGAAATTCATCAGTCAAATGGCGCTTGCCTTGGCTGCGATTCCTTTTGCCTCAATTATATATGGCGTTATTCAAGGCAGGTACAATTACAAAGTATTGAAAACTACGATATTTTTTGACGACTTACCAGATGAATTTGATGGGTTTACCATTTTACAACTATCGGACATCCATAGTGGAAGCTTTGACAATCCCCATAAAATTCAATACGGATTGGATTTGATCAATGAGCAGGACTTTGACTTGTTTGTTTTTACAGGTGACATTGTAAATACCCATGCCAACGAAATGGATGAATGGATTCCTCTGTTTTCTCAAATCAAAACACCTGAATTTGGTAAATTTTCCATTTTGGGGAATCATGATTATGGAGAATATGTGAGCTGGCCGTCTGAAGAAATAAAGGAGCAGAATTTTGAATCAATCAAAGCCATACATCCTGCAATAGGGTTTCGACTCTTATTAAATGAAAACGTAAGAATTCAAAAAGGAAGTGAGAATATCTCTTTGATTGGAGTAGAAAACTGGGGCAGAGGGTTTAAACAGGTTGGCGATTTGGAGAAGGCCTCGCTGGGAGTGACGAAGAAAGACTTTAAAATTGTCTTATCACATGACCCTTCTCATTGGGACATTGAAATACAAAAACATCCTCTGAACTATCACCTCACCTTAAGCGGTCATACCCATGGAATGCAATTCGGAATTGAGATACCGGGTTTTGTAAAATGGAGCCCGGTTCAATATATCTACAAACACTGGGCAGGACTGTACCAAAAAGCAGAAAGGTATTTGTATGTGAACCGTGGATTTGGTTACCACGCTTATCCGGGAAGGGTAGGAATATGGCCTGAAATTACATTGATTGAGCTAAAAAAGAAAGTTAATTCGTAATTTTGAAAATATGAATTCATTTACGGAAGAAAATTATCTAAAAGCCATGTTCAATCTTTCCGAAAAATCGGGGGAAATCACAGTAAATGATTTAAGCAAAGCATTGAACATCAAAATGCCAACCGTCAATAGTATGGTCAAAAGACTTGCCGGAAAAGGTTTGGTTCATTATCAGTCCTATAAACCCCTGACTTTAACTGAAGAAGGAGAGAGAACAGCTTTGTTCATCATACGAAAACACCGGTTGACTGAAATGTTTTTGGTAGAAAAAATGGGATTTGGTTGGGAAGAAGTACATGAAGTTGCCGAACAGATAGAACACATCCATTCGCCTAAATTTTTTGCCAAAATGGACGAAATGCTTGATTTTCCGAGTGTTGATCCACATGGATCACCTATTCCTGACCGAAACGGAAACATTCATCTGAAAAACTATGCGACACTCAATCACTTTGGGAAGGGCGACAAATTAAAATTGGTAGCCGTCACCAATTCGAATAATGAATTCCTCAAATATTTGAATTCTAAAGAATTACAACTAGAGACAGAACTGGAAATAGTTGATAAAGAAGAATTTGATGAAAGCATGACGATAAAATATGACAGTAAAAGCGTTGTGCTGAGTCAAAAAGTAACCGAGAAGTTGTTGGTCGAAAAATATTAAGATGGGGTTTCAGGATACAATTTGTGCTACTTCTACTGCCCAAGGAATCGGAGCTTTGGGCATTATTCGTATCTCGGGTGAGAGGGCGATTGAAATTGTCGACCGGGTTTTTAAGGGGAAAGACTTAACAAAAGCAGCATCTCATACGGTTCATTATGGATTTATCATGAAGCGAAATTCGCAAAATGAAGAAGTCATTGACGAAGTCATGGTTTCGGTTTTCAAGGCACCTAAAACTTTTACGGCAGAAGATCTGGTGGAAATCTCCTGTCACGGTTCGCCTTATATTCAACAGGAAATTATTGAATTACTGATTCAAAACGGAGCACGGCTGGCCGACCCGGGTGAATTTACACAACGTGCTTTTCTGAACGGGCGAATTGATTTGTCACAGGCAGAAGCTGTCGCAGATTTGATCGCAGCAGAAAATAAAGCATCTCATCACATCGCGCTGAACCAAATGCGCGGCGGAATTTCTACGGAATTAAAAGATTTGCGTGAAGAACTCATCAATTTTACCGCTTTGATTGAACTGGAACTGGACTTTTCAGAAGAAGATGTGGAATTTGCCAACCGTGAAGAACTTCGCTTGCTCATTCAAAATTTAAAATTTAAAATTCAAAATCTGGTTTCGACTTTTGAATATGGAAATGCCATAAAAAACGGTGTTCCGGTAGCCATCATCGGGAAGCCCAATGCGGGTAAATCAACTTTACTCAATGCTTTGCTCAATGAAGAGCGGGCCATTGTAAGCGAGATTGCCGGAACCACACGTGACACCATCGAGGAAATCATCAACATTGACGGAATCACCTTTCGGTTCATTGATACCGCCGGGATCCGGGAAACACAAGATACGATTGAAGCCATTGGTGTGGAGAGGGCCAAAGAAAAAGTAGGTCAGGCAAAAATTGTCATTCATCTCTACGAAGAAGATTTGGATATACTAAAAGAACTGCAACCGGTCTTGGAAGATAAGATTGTATTCAATCTTTTGAGTAAAATAGATAAGAATGACTGGGCAAATGACCGGTATGAAATGAGTTTGTTTGAAAATTACCCGAACTTCCATCACTTCGGGATTTCAGTCAAAACCGGATTTAATTTTGATAAACTGAAAACCGAACTGGTGACATCCATCAAATCAGGCGTGGATGAAGACTCGGTCATCATCACCAATGCCCGTCACAAAGAAGCATTGCAAAACGCTTTGGAATCTCTTCAAAATGTGGAACAGGGAATGAAAATAGGCCTGACCGGGGATTTACTGGCTTTTCATCTCCGTGAAACCCTAAAACATATCGGTTCCATCACGGGGCAGATTGATGTTGATAAAGATATCCTCGGGACGATTTTTGGGAAGTTTTGTATCGGGAAGTAACTCCATCATCAAAAACAACAGTATTTCCACATAAATAGGAGGTTTACAACGTATTTCATAGAGTGTTTTTCATCACTTTGCGTCACTTTGTGTAACATATTTATGATACTAATTGTGATACTATGTTGTTTCACACGACCACTTTTTTGAATTTTAGGATACTAAAGGATAAAAACGAATCATGTTGATACGATTTGATTCAATCTGATACGTTTTGATACGTCCTGATTTTTAACAGTAACCAAAATAAAAAGTAAAATGAGTTTAATCAGAATCAAAAAAGTATGTGTAGAGTGTAAAGAGGAATTCATAGCGAAAACCTGTGCTACAATCTATTGTTCGAAGAATTGTTATAAACGAAGTTATAGAAGAAGAAAGAGAATCGAAACTCCTAAAATCTCAAATGAGAAACCGATTATCAAAAAGGAAGATTTATACCACAAAACATATCTTTCAATCAATGAAGTAAGTTTACTCTATGGAATCTCTACTACTACGATTCGTAGAGCGATTAAAAGAGGTCAAATCAAAACAATCCGTTTAGGAATTAAACACATCATTCTCAAAACACACTTAGAAGAAATGTTGAATTAATCTTGTACGGTTGATTATTTTAAAATTCTACAAAGATTTCTCAATGGATGATATTCGGATAGTAAATTGAAATTTCTTTGTAGAATTTTAATTTACCATGGTCTATGGAATTCTACATTTGTTAATAAAACTACGTTTAATAGCAAAAACAAAGTAAAATTAAAAGTAATAGAATGAACTATTTTAGGTTTAAGAATAAGTTTAAGCACATTAAAAAAAACAAAATACAATATAGACATAGCAACAATATAAGTTGCAACAACACTAATAGTATTTAATATTATATTCATTTATTTTGGAATATCTTTATTATCAGAAAATTGTTTATATAACTTAATTGCATCATCAGGTGATTCAATTTTAAGAGAATCAAGTTTATCTGCTAATTGTTCTTTTAGTTCTCTGTTTTGACTTTCATTGAGATATTCAGTAACACTTTGTATCGCCCCATCAGTACTTAAATCAAGATTAAAATTTTCACTGTTAATTTTTAAGCCACCACCATTTGCCCCAATTATTAATAAAGCTACAAAAAATAATCCATAACCAGCTTTACTTTTAAAGGTTATCTTTCCAGGAGAATTAAGACTAACTGTAACATCGAATTCGTCGGAATCAAAATCTAAATTATTCTTTTCAAAGAAATCATCACTTATTTTTAAAATATTAGTTCCTAATTCAAAAAGATCTTTTGCTTTAATATTCTTTTGAGTTTTAACATTAAATACTAAATACTCAATATTATCTTTAATGAAGTAATTTTCTATATTTTTTTCAATTAGAAGAGAATACTCACTTACATCGTTTACTGCTTGATGCGATTGTAAGACTCTATAAAACAAAGGATCCATTTCTTCTTTACTTAAAGTTTTTAACCACTTTACTTTTCTCCTCTTGAAATAATTACAATTATCAATAACAGCTTCTTTTGTACTTATTGACATTAGTGAATCATCTTCAATTCTTCCTATGGCAATACTTTGAGAATTTTCCGAAGGAATCAACACAACGTCATTTTTAGATATTTCACTACTGAATCTATAAATTTGACCAGCTATCAATCCATAATTGTCTTTATCCTCATTTTTATATTTCTGTTCTACTAAAGTTTTTAAAGAATCCCTTATGTCTTTTTCAGAATTATTTACTCTTAGAATCCTTTCTACATCTTTATTTGTAATTTTATTATGACCTAAAGCTATAAAATTGTTGTCTAAAAAAGTTTCAAAAAAACGACCTGATTCAGTGCGTATTAACCAATATTTACGTCCTCCTAATAGAACTTTAGAATTATTTTTTAATTCTTTGATTAGATTGTCAATTTCTGTGTTGAGCATTCATATTTTTTTTCCAAAAATAGATAATTTTTTGAATTTTAACATTTTACTTAAAATTGAAATGAACTCTTTTAATTCCAAGAGTAAATAATAGTAGTATTATTTGATATATAAAAATTTCATTTTTTCACTCAAATGGTGTTTTAAACTCCTTACTCTTAATTACGTCCACTACTATTTTTTACTTGAAATCGGAATTAAAGAGTCTCTATTTTATTTACTTTATAGTCAACATGATATTGTCGATAAAATCATTAGTCTTTAGCTTGTTGTTTTTATATAATTCGAGAGTTTCACCGCATACCCAATTATAAAATTCTTCGATTTTGACTTTTGCTATAACATCGTCAGGAGTTTCTATTACAATATCTGTAAGTCTTTGATAAAACCAATCTCTGCAATATATGTCTTCTTCAGGCAAATTTTTATAATCCTTCGTATCTTTTGGATAACCGATGATATCTAAAACAACGCCTAAAATATCAACGTATGCTTCATACGTATCAATATCTTCTTCGCTTGATAGTTCGGATAATTTTTTTTCTTGAAAATAGTGAAGATAGATAAGATTTAATAAATGCTCTTTCATTTTTTTAATTTTAAGTTAATAATTGTTTCAACAAGAGCAAAAGTAATTCAATCGAAAAAGTATTTTTGCAATTACTACTTACAATCTTTTACGAGGTATTTGTTTTTTCAGATATTTTTATTACACTAAAAAGAAATATTTCTGAAATTAGAACGATTATGGCGTTACAACAAATATGAACGAAGTGAATTATTTGCTTGTGGAGGTATAATCGTTTTTTTGAGGCGGAGGAAAGCCTTATGTTCTATTCAAAGGAAAACAACAAGCTATTTTTTAAGATGTTGTACGAAGTTTTAATTACTCAAATATAATTCATCATTTGAAACATTATTTTTGTTGTACTTCAAAATAAAAGATGTTGTGGAAAAGAATCTTCAATTAATTTTCAAAGAAGAAATACATCACTTTGAATTTTAAAATTGAGTAGTTGGAATGAATTTTACAATGTTGTACAAATTATCTTATTCAAAGATGAATAACTATCATTTGAAATAAGAAAATGAGTTGTACTTAGAAAAAATGATAGTACAACAATAATCTTCAAAGGAAATAGAAAATAAACTTTTAGTTTAGTTCAAAGGAGAATAACTTTTTATGAGCTGATTGAAAAACTAAAAATTCGAAACGTAGTTTCGGTAATACTTTTTTTGGTTCTTTTTTTATAAAAAAGAACAGTATTAATTCTAATTATTATTTGAAGTATTTAATTATCTCATTAATTATACGTTCCGTATTTGGGATAATGAAGTTTATGAATTTATATATTGAAGTTTAATATTTTAAATAAATGAAGTTTAGTTTTTGTGATTTTTATACATTTGCGATACTTTATAAGTAGTAGTAAAAATGGAAAAGAGAAACAAACATAAATTTATCGAATTCTTACAACAAAATGGTAATACTGATTTAAATGTAGATAATGAAAATTGGGAAATTACAGAAAAAGGAAAACGCTTCAATGTAATGATACCGTCTGAGATTTTAGAGTTAACGATTACTGCCAATGAAAAAATAGTATTAGGATTTATTTACAGTTTGAATAAGATTGGAGAGATTACCAAAATGAGTAATAAACGTATCGCTAAATATTTATGTTTGAGTGAAAATACAATATCTACTACATTAAAGAGTTTGCAAGAACTCACATTTATAGAAAAACAATCAAAAGGATATGTATTGAGTGAAGAAGTAAAACAAGCGGTAAACTCATCAGGTGAGAGAAGTATCTTATTACCGTTTGAAGTATTTCATAGTAAATTACCGAGTGGAGCAAAATTATTGTGGGGAGAATATAACTCGTTGAGTAAAGGAGAAAAAGCTTACTTTGGAAGTAGAAAATACATCAGTGAACGATTACGGATTAGCGAAAGTAGCATCAGTAATTATACTACATTATTGTATGACAATCAGTTTCTGATAAAGAACGAACTATTTTCGGGTTATAAGTTTAAAAAAAGAAGTGTTGTAACTAAGAAATTCGATAGAAAACCAATAGATTAAAAAGGTTTATAAAAAGAAATTATCAATAGGGATTTGATCTCTTAAAAGTGTTGGTTTTGAATTACAAAAGGAAGTACTTTACGACACTTTACAATGAGGGAGTCGAAGTTTAATTTTAAGAATTGTGAAGGGAATCCAAACTTAGTGTTTGGATTTTTTGTTTTCACATATCATACAACACTCAAATTTTAGAATTCTACATTTTGAAACTCAACTGATGATAAATTAATTGGTTTGAATCATAAAAATTGTTCTCCGTTTGAAAAAATCGAAAATCAGTGAATTTCAGTGGTTAGTTTCACATACAGAAAATGTAAATCTAAATGAAATAATTACAAAATAGGTTTGAATACAGGGAGTTACTGTTGACCTGTGTACCTCTTTGGAGGAATGTTACCACAAAATTAGTAACATAAACACGTCAAACTATGAAGATTTATCTAAAAGTAAGAAAGGGGTTATTGAGTAAATTGAGTATCGAAAAAGGAAAGGTTAGAATGAACAGTTTATTTTTAATGTACAACGATAGTGAAATGAAACAACGTCATTATGAATTTCTCAGATTGTACGTTTACGATAAACCACGAAATTATTTAGAAAAAGAACACAATAAGGAAACGATGTTATTAGCTGAATCAATACGGGCGCAAAGGGTGTTGGAGTATCAAAGTAGAAAACACGGATTTGTTAGTAGTGTGAGTGGTAAGGTTGGATTTCTGGAATACTTCAAACAGTTGGTAGAAAAAAAACAGGAAGTAAACGGAACGTATGGGAGTTGGGATAGTACGTTGAAACATTTACAACGATTCTGTAAAGGGAGAGATATTCCGATTTCTAAGATTGATGATTTGTTTTTGGAGAGGTTTAAAGAATATCTGTTAACGGAAAAAATCAATCATAATGGAGGTAAACTCTCACAGAATTCTGCTCTCTCATACTTCAATAAAGTACGTACAACCTTGAAAGAAGCGTATAGAAACAAGATGATTTCAGATAATCCTACTACACGAGTTAAAACGATTAAAGAAAAGGAAACGAACCGTCAATATCTCACGTTGGAAGAACTTCAATTATTGGTAAAAACCGAATGTGATTATCCGTTTATGAAAGATTCATTTTTGTTTAGTTGTATGACTGGTTTACGATTTTCAGATATTAAAAATCTCAAATGGAAAAATTTAAGTTATGATTCCACAAATGGTTGGATGTTGAAGTTTCAACAACAGAAAACGAAAGGAGTGGAGAATTTACCGATAAGTGAACAAGCGGTAAAAGTATTAGGTGAAAGAGGGGAAGATGAAGAGAAAATATTCAGATATTTAAAGTATAGCGCTCATCACAATAATAAACTACACAAGTGGGTAAAAGATTCGGGAATTGATAAACACATAACATTTCACTCTGCTCGACATACTTTCGCAACACTTCAATTAACTATGGATACCGATATTTACACCGTAAGTAAGTTGTTAGGTCATCGCCACTTGAAAACCACTGAAATCTACGTTAAAGTAATTGATAAGAAGAAGATTGATGCGGTGGGTAAAATTCCTAATATCTTTGTGTAGTTAAGTGAATTACTACTATGGATGATTTAAGTGGGATATATGATGAAAATTCTTATTTGGAAGATTATTCTTACAGAGAATACCTAAGAAAAGATATTCTTAACGAAGAAAACGGTAGGATTGATTTTTTGGGAATCAGAGGAAATTTAAAATTATTTCAGGATGATCTTCCTTCGTTCAAAAGAAAGAAAATCATCTCATTAGAAGAGAAGTTTTATCATCTTAAATCCTATGAAGAAAAATTACGGTTTTGGATTGATAATAAGTTAGGATTAATCAATACCGATTTATCTTTCACTAAAAAATTTGAAAATAAGAAGTATCGAATTCCGTTTTCAATCGAACCGATTAACGATGTTGAGAATAACTTATACTTTGAATATCTGATAAAATGGTTTAATGAAAATTCGTTGAATTCAAAAGTGAAGTATTTCACCTTTGAAACTCTAAAAACAAATTTATTAGAAAGTGGTCAATTAAGGAAGAAATTAATCAACACGGAATTGAACCAAACTAAGAAACGTATCAATGATTTAATTTCAAACGAACAATTTTTTACACAAAAGTTTGTTGATGGATTCCGATTGAACAGAAGTTATCTTTTATCAGATTTGTACGATGGATATATAACTACCGAAAAGATTATAATCATATCTTATTTGGTATCTCCTGTTTTGGGTTATTTAGAATATGAAGAATTTTTAAATCAAAAATTAAACAACAAGGATTTCATTACAGAAACGAAAAAAGATGATATAAAGGATATAGGAAGTAAAGGAAATTCCGTATTGAAAGATTTTACTTTTAGAAAAACTCAAAATTATACTACAGAAGATTTAAACAAACTAAGAGAAATATTAATCAGGGAGAATATAATAGAAGAAATTTCTTCTGAGAATTTTATAAATATCTTCACTGAACAACCGAATAAAAAAGTTAAATGTAGAATAATCTGGAAACTGGAATCAAATCATTCATCTGACACGTTTAAGAGATATGATTGGCAATCTCTACTAAGTTTAATTAATGAAATCGTACAACCCGATTTTATAAACTATAAAAGTGAAATAAAACATCTTATTAAAACATACTTTGAATTCCCCGATAACTCACTTTCTGATAAGATTGATGATTCATTTAAAGATTACCTGACTACTTTCGAAAAAAATAATAGAAAATCAACGGAAAAAATTAATGAAATCTTTACTGATTTATTTTAAATATTTGATAATCAGAATTGTTTTAAATCCGAAAGAAGCCAGTTATCTTTTATAAAACCCGATTTGAATGTTCATCATTTTGTGAATTAATTTTTAAATAAAACAAAATGAAAAAGTTCAATTCAAATTCGGAAAAACCCGAAATCATTAGAGAGAGGTTGTTAACTACAAAGGAAGCCTCAAATTACTTAAATCTTAGCATCCGATATGTAAGAAGACTTGCTTCGGAAGGGAAAATCACTTCGTATAAACCAGGTGGGAAAAATCTTTATTTTGATTTGGAAGATTTAGATGGTTACTTACGCCGATTTAAGCGGATGAACGAGGAAGAGTTAAATACTTATTCCGTAAACAGATTTTTTAATAACCGTCAAATCTTTTAATTATGAATTTCTATGATAATACTTCTTTAAATATTTGGAAGGAATTTTCTAAATATTGTGGGAAACTTTCTATAAGTAGAATATATGAAGAGATTAAATCTGACAGGTTTAAGTTAGAAGTTGAAGCCATTAGAAGATTAAAAAAGATGGGATTTATGGAACAAGCTAATGAAATAAAATTGAATTTATTATCATTTACAACATCAGTAGAATTTGATTGGAAAAAAAGTCGCACACAAAAAAATATCAGAAAATATACTGGATTGATGATATTAGAAATTGATAATTTAGAAAATAAAGAAAGTGTTCTTAAGCTCTTTAATAAAGTTATTTCGATTAAATATACAATGTTGTCATTTATTTCACCATCGGGTTTTGGAATTAAAATAGTAGTAAGAACTAATAATTCAGATTTAACACAGCATACAAATTGTTATAAGGAATTAGTCAAATATTATAGTAGTAGATTGGAAATTAAATTTAATGATACAACTTGTGATGTATCAAGGCTATGTTTTTTTTCTTATGATCCCAATGCATATTTTAATGGAAGTTCTGATTTTTTTGACTTTGAATATTACGATTCAGATTTTTCTAATGATTCAGATTCTTCGCATGTTGACGACTTTGAATTACAAATGAAGTGTGTATTTGATATCACTTCTGAGAAAATATCTTTCGTAAGTGGAAATAGAGCCTATTTCATAAGTAAATTTGCAATAAATTCTTCATTATATGGTATAAATAGGGAAGAAGTACTTGATTATTGTGTTAAAAATTTTGCTGATGATGGATTTGATATCACTGACATAAGAAAGTCAGTATATAGTTGGTATAGCAGAAAATCTTATGATTTTGGTAAATGGCGATTAAAATTTAAAATGCTAATTAAAGAGAAAAAGAAAAACTGTTTTGAATCCAATTAATAAATTCTAATTTTACAATAACAAAAACAGGATAATTATAAAAAGAAAATAAAAATTTAAAATATTAACATACCGCATTTCGCGAACTGATTTCTGTCCTTGAAAAGTCGAAATTTCTAAGTACAACAGGAAAGGTTTAGCAAAATGCTCAAGCAAAGGGCTTGAGCGTTGCTTTACTTTGTTGTACAGGGCTTCGACTCCCTCAAGGACAGGTAGAGATAACGTTTCAAGCCTGTTTTTTTTGGTTTATACGGATTTCCGTAAGGAATGTTGGGGAATGTATTATAAAATTGAAACTTAAAAATTATGTGGATTCTATATTTGATTTTATTGATAATAAAAGAAACGTTTGGATTTATTGGAGTGTGTATGATTGTTAGGTTGGCTCTATACCCTGGTTTCGCATATCTATATTTTGAAGGAAGAAGAAAAAATGAACCGATTTTAAGAAACAATGTTCTTTTTGCAGTTTTCTGTTGGTTAATTTTTTACGTCATGGGTGTATGTGGAATCAATATTTTTTGAAAATTAAATAAATTATATAATTATGAAAAAAGTATTTTTACTATCGATGTTGTTAACTCTCTTTGTCTCATGTAATGAGAAAGAAAGAGTAGTAAATTCTGAAAAGCCCGAGAAAGATTTATTTAAATTAGGGAATGTTGATGAAAGTAGTTTTCAAAAAATTGGAAATAAATTTCAGTACGTATTTAAAGGAGATGTTGAAAATCTTTCTGAAAACCTTTTTGAGAAAGTTGATATCTCTTTAGAAATAGAATTTGAATTAGAAAATGGAAATCGAATAACAGAGTCAGATTATTATGATGGATTTTCAATGTTTGGAAGGATGATGGATGTTCAAAAATCATGGAAATCAGAAGAAGTTAGAAAAATAGATGGTTTGGGAAGTGGAGGTGGAATAAGTTCCGCATATATACCTGAACACTATTTAGATTATCCAATTAAGAAAGTTTATTCAATATTTAAGTTTGAAGCACAAGATTTAATAAACAGAAAACAAGTTGGTGATGTGATAATAGCAGATGTAACAAGTCAATGGAACTCTCTAAAATAAAACAAATGAAAACAATTCAAAGAGCAATTATTTTTGCAGTAGTATTCTTCGTTATAGTAACAATATTAGCTGTAACAGCGTTGGAATTGATTGGAGTACCAATTATAGATGTAATTAAATATAGGTTCGAGCAAGATGATGAAATAATCGATATTGAAACATTAAAACAACATAAAGTAGAGAGTAGTCAAGTATATGATTATTCACATGTAGTTGATTTACCTCCACTTGAAAAACGAGATACCTGTGAAGGATTAACTCCGGAAGAGTGTGAAAATGTTAAAGAATTATTGAAATCAGGAGAATATTGTTCTCATTAAAGTAATAGTGAATAGCAATTAAATCCTCTGAAAATGAGGATTTTTTGTTGAAAACACTTCTTAGAGAAACTATTGATCAGTTTAAAGTTTTCATACTTTTGAAATAAAAATTATGGATCACCTTGACCCTCTAAGAAACTTTAATGAGTTGTTCAATAAAATTAACATATTAACTGCTCCTTATGAAAGGATTAAAATACCGACTTTTAAAGATCCTATTTTTGAAGCAATAAGTTTAGCCGTTGTAAATGATAAAATTCCAAATATTTCATTTGACTATAGCTATTTGGATACTTATAATAAATCTTATAAAAATATTTTTGAGGAGTTTGATAAAACGCTATTTCCATCGGCTGTATTTGAAACTATAAATAAAATTAATGATTTAAATAAATGGAGTGATTTTGCTAAGATTTCAATTCTTCAAAATTTAGAAATTGCCATTGAAAATGATAGTTTTAAAGAAGTTTTATCAGATGTTAATGATAATATTGATACTATTAATTCTAATGTAGAGGAGTTTGATAAGAATATTGTTTATCACATAAATAACTTTTTAAATTTCTTCACTAATTATTTGAAAGAAAATCCTATTTCAAATCTCTCATTTTATGTTTTTCAGACTTTGTTATTAGCTTATATAGGTAATGTATTGTTTAGTAATTATGAACCTACTATAAATAATAATATAGTTATAAATCAAACAATTAGAAATCAACCAATAGCAAAAGTAAATACTGACAGTTTAGATTTGAGAAATTTCGCACGAGACGATTCTAAGATAGTAGGAAATTTAACGAAGGATACAGAAGTGGAAATATTAAAAGATAGTATTAAGTGGACTTTTATTATTGAAAAGAATACAACTCAAATGTAAATCCCCCGAAAACTCCGACAGTTCAAAAGATTATAAAAAGTTATAAATTTAAGCTGTTAAAAGATGAAAAAGTCAAGATTTACAGAAACACAGATCAGTCAGGTTCTTAAAGAACAT
>PJTQ01000345.1_pt1 | contig 34519 bp, 30 predicted proteins | sample 1512231 | NCBI WGS metagenome assembly PJTQ01 (sample SAMN08177688, study PRJNA422409) | Soil metagenome, whole genome shotgun sequencing project. | isolation source: Soil (3) enriched on wood chips | place: USA: Madison | collected 2015-01-15 | reverse complement strand
CTCCACTTTTACCAAAATATCAGCATTAAATGTGAGTTCTATTTTATCAGGTTCAACCCCTAAAAAGGATTTCTCGTTACCTATATATTCATAAACCTCATAGCTTATTCCGTCTTGTATATATTCCCTTAGGGTAGATAAATCAAACTCCCAATTTTCCAATTGAGAGCCTAACTTAAATTTCAGTTCTATGTGTTCATTGTTCATTTCATTTTAGTTAATTCAAATAAAGTTCTGCACTATCCTCAAAACCTTCGGGGTTTGTTATATTGTTCAAGAACATAATATGACGGCTTTCATCATACCTTGTTAGTTTTGTAAAGTCCTTAATTTCACAAGTTGAACTCAAATAATAGAGAACATTATTCTCAGAAGCCGAAGTAAACCTTACACAAGAAGGGTCATTAATATGCCCTTCAATTCTTGCCTTGTGAGTTTGGATGGGGTAACTGCTTAAAAAGCCAAGCTCTCTCATAATTTCCTGATTTGAATAACCTTGTTCTTCTTTGGAAGCTACGAGATAGTACATTTTGTTCTTCTTTCTAATTGCTTTTTTATCACCATTAGGGCATTTCAAATATCTAAGCACATATCCTATATTGTCAAATTCAAACAATAGGTAGTGATGATGTATAGGGGAATTTTGAGCCATTTTAATTAAATAGGAAAATCATATCTAACAAACACAGCAATTACTCTGCTTTATAATATGTTCCGTCATAAGGTTCTTCATTAGAGCCTTCTACTTCTACAAATTGAACTTCACTATCACTGAGGAATACAACCTTTTGAACAAATACTAACTCAACTCCTTCAGGGTAAGTCATAGTTAATATATCTCCGTTTACACTAAATGAACCTGTTTCGCTTTCAAAATCATTTCCAGTGCCAATCCAATATCTATATGTAACATTTCCATCAGATGAAAAAGTAAAAGAATTATTATAATCGTATCCGTGAACATCAGGGTCTTGAAAATACCACTTACCTATTAGTTTTTGATAAACTTCGTCGTTGTTGCTGTTATCATCATCACTGCTACAACTAAAAATGATTGCTGAAAACATCAGCATCATAAAAAATAGAATTGTTGTTTTCATAAAGTAATTTTTTTAATTTTTTTTTGTTTTTAAATTAGTCCGATTATAGCTTATTCCATAAATCGGTAATATCCTTATCCAATATTTTCTTACCTAAACCAAAAATCTGATTTTCGCTTAATCTCTCATCTGTAAATTTTCCGTATGAAAATTCAGAACCAGAATAAAAACCACTTGTTCTCAGTTCTTTTGTGTTTTTCTCCATATTGTTATAACCAATAGAGTTTTGTGCTGTTATGTAAAATTCAAGTTCTACGCTTTTAGGTTTATGAATATTAAGAACCTTTGTGTTTCCAACAGCCAAAGTTATAATGTCGTATAAATCAAAAATTAAAGATTTATTAGGCATCCAAGTTTTATCGTTATTTAACAAATTATAGGGCTTTAGGTAATCGTATTGTTTGTTTTTAAATTTGAAAACAATACGAACTGTTAAATAACAATCTTCAATAACTTCTTCCGTATTATTTTTAATTCTGATATTGAAGTTTAACCCTTTATCTTTTTCTCCTTCTTGTGGATATTTAGCCCCTTCTTGTATTTCAAGTTCTGCTTTATTTTGTTTTTCCCAAAACTTTTTAGCTTCTTCTTCGCTTTCAAAGAGGCTTCCATTTTCAAATTTTTCTGTAAAATCTTCAAGATTTTTTGTGAAAGGGTCTCCTCCTTCTAAATATTTAGGGTCGTTATAATAAATAGAATTAGGGTTAGTCTGCGCTGCCAATCTCTTGTAAGATGCTATTTTTTTTGTTCTATTTTCATAACCGGACTCTTGATTCTGATTCTTTTTGGCATTGTCGATGTTTCTGATTTCTGATTCTGAAAGAACCTTAATTTCAAGATTAGTTGCTTCCAATTGATTATTTGTACACGAACACAACATTAAAAGAAATGATACAAATAATACTCTGTTTAATGTTTTCATAATTATTGTTGTTAAGGCTTATTTACATACCCCTTCATAATTTTATTTAGGAGTAAATAAGATATACCAGAAGAAATTATAAAACCTGCAAATGCAGTAGCATAGTTAAATCGGAATATTTCCTCTTTATGAGATGAATATTTAATTCTGGGAGCAGAGCCTGTTGAGCTTTGGGTATTGTAATAAATCTTCTCAGTTTCGCCTAAGTTATATCCTAACAATAAAAATATTGCAGCTCCAATTATTAATGATATAATAGTAATTTCCTTACTATCCAATTTTTTCAAATCTACTCTATAGAAATTTATGTTTTTAAAATACACTAAAAATGGAGGTATTACATATTTAATAAATTCTATATTGGTCTTATGCAAAAAAACTATATGAGGAATGAGTAGTAAAGAAGGTAATAGAGATAGAAATTGAGAACTAAAATTTGAGCTTATTGAATATTTAAGAAATTCAACTTCCCTTTTAAGTTCATTAAATTCATTGATATCATATTCTTCAACCTGACTATCTAATTGCTCTAATTTAATAATTCCATCTCTCAATTTACTTTTGTCCTGCAAATAGCTAATAAAGCTAAAACTAAATAATATGATTGAAGTAAGAATAATTATTATGCAACCAGCCAAAGATTTAAACCATTTAGACTTAAATTTTGTGATAGTTATTTTTTTATTTAAGTATTTTTTATAGCCATCGTATAAGCTGTAAATTGATACACCTATATACCAAATTATACTAATTGCCCCTAAACCAGCAAAGACTCCCAATAACCCCAAATTCTTGTCATTAGCCAAAGCAATAATTAAAAGCCCTATGGTTGCATATGTTACAATTATGCCTATAATTTTTGACACTTTACCAATTCTCATCATTGTCATTGAAATTATAAGTTTCTTGGGAATAAGAGTAATTTATATCAACTGCAAATAAAGCGGAGGGGAAAAATGCTTGAATTCTTTTCATATTATTGTTTAAAGAGTTGAATATATAATTGTTAATACTCACTATTTTACGGGTTTCCGTAATTGGGTAATAATTTGTTCAAAAATACAAAGTTATCATTCTTGATAACCATAAATTTATCAAATATGACAACTTTTGGCTATTAATTCAAAAAAGATTGGACAAGAAAAGTTTTCAGGTACTGATAGGTAAGAGAATACGTCAGCTTAGGGAAGAAAAGAACATCTCTCAAATAGAGCTTGCTTCTCTCTGTAACTTCGAGAAATCCAATATGAGCAGGCTTGAGGCAGGGAATACAAACCCAACAGCATATACATTGTACAAAATTGCTCAAAACCTGAATGTTCCTTTATCAGAAATAACCAATGTAATTTCATAAACTTTATTTTTGACAAATCTAATATGTGTTTTTAGCAGAAGTTGAGACTTGCAAGGTTGCAACTATATTAGAAAGGCAAATCTCCATTTTTATCACTATTGTCAAAGTTTGAGCCATCAATGGAGCTTTTGAAGAATTCATTAAAAAACCTAAAGTCTTCAGCATCAAATAGAATTGTGTTCGGAAACCAATGTTTACGTAAATCAAATATATTGGTTAACCCCTTGTCCAATTCTATACTCTTGGGGCTTGATTTTGCTCCCTTTACATAATAGTTCTTAGCAATTTCCTGGTTTATAACCTTACAGAATGCAGATTTTATCCTTGAAAAGTGGATATACAGTTCATTATTTTCATTTCTCAATAATAGAGAAACACTTTCCTCCATTTTATCTATATTCTCCTGATTGGAAATATGTTTGTATATAACCAGTAATTCTTCTTCAAATCTCTGTATTTCAGTTAAATCAATTTCAGATTTCATAAGAAACAAAAAATATAAAGATTTGGTTAGATGACTCATCTTGACTTCTTTGTCATAATCTTTTAGAAATATTTTGTAATTCTCATCAACATACAGAAAGCTTAACTCTCTTTCTATTTGATTTTTAGCAATATTGATTTGCTTTTCGAGAAAGGGCAGTATTGCCAGAAATTGTCCTGATTTATTAAACTTGTCGAATTTTTCAAATATCTCTTTTACAAACTCTTTAGTGACATTGTCTAACTCGAAATAATCTTCGTCTTTTTCTGGGTCATAACCAAAAGGACTGTATAATTCTACATAAGCGCTAATATCTGGAATAGATTGAACAACTTCATCAATAATACTTTTAGTATTGATGTTTATTATTTCTTGTACTTGTAACACATAAAGAGTTTCGGTATCTGTGTAAATGAAGATATCTTTAGACTGTTCTTCTATTGCTAAAAATTGCTGTATTAAATCAGCATAATGAATTTTATTAATTGTACTTGATTTTTTTTCTGATGAATTATCTGGAAAAGATAATCTGTTAATAGGTACATAATACTGATAGATATTTGCTAAATCTTCAATGTTGTCGTTATAGCTTCCTGACCAATAGACAAAATCATATCCTTTATTTTTCAGTTTTTTAGTTATCTGAATTGAATCTAAAACAGGTAAAATATTGCTCAGATTGAAGCCAGAAGCATTATCACTTATATAATACACAGTTTTAGTTTCAAACTTAAAAGGGTTCAGTCTCTTATTTAAATCTTTCAGTTGAAACTGATAGGTTTTTGTTATTTTACTCTCCATAATACAAAATAAACAAAAAACGCTATTAATAAGAATCTACTATAGTTTAAATTTTCAGATTTACACTGAAATTCATAGGTTTTTGGATGAACTCGTGCTTATAATTTTCTGAACTGATTTAAAACCAGGAATGTCTTAAAGTATATACAAATCACCTTTAATCTCTGGCATTATTCGGAGTTTTGTAAAGGGTTACTCACTTTTTCCAAATCTTATTAGATAAAAAGGAAAAACTGAGATTTTGAAAAATATCCGAATTCTACTGAAACATATATAATATAAAACAGTAAAATTCGGATAATTGTAGATTAGAAGAATCTCCTGGTACTACGCATACGCCATTTCTGACTTGCCATTCTTGGAGAATGCATCAGGATTACCTTGCATCCATGGAGCTTTCTCTTGCTTAGGCTTCTGCTCCTGAACATATTGGTATCTGTGAGTAAGCGAAATCACTTCCCCTGTTTCCTGTACTGTGTACTCATAAGGGTCGCAATCCACTTTCTCTATTTCCCCAGGCATTTGAGTTCCCACCAATGCCTTACAGGTCACTCCATTGAATGTAGAAGGAATGTAGGCTTTCTTTGCAGTTGCATAAAACTGCTTTGTCTTTTGGCTTTGTACAAGTTCAATTCCACCTTGCACTTCCAATACAAAGAATGAACTTCCATCATCTTTGTTTCTTTCTTTGAAATCGATAATCGTTACCATTGATTTGAATTTGAGTTGTAAATTTTCACCACGAGGAACAAAGTATTTCTACTGAAATAAATTACAGCTATCACCTTGAATTTATTAGTCAGCTCGAAAATGTTTTTTCCTGTTAGAATGGTGGGGGGTGTTTGTCATCCCTGAGAATGAGTGGGGGTCTTTCAGGGGGGCTTTGCGAATTCACAAGTCTTTCAAAATTTTTGGAGAAAAAAAATTTTGAAAAAGAACTATCTTTGATATTACTCTACGTTCTTATGAAACACTTTGCTATTTATAAAAAATTCCTGATAGCTTTCTCAATTATTTCATTTCTGACAATAATTTATGTAACAATAGATGTTGTTAATGAGGAAGAAAGCATTGTATATGATATTGACTTCGCTAACAAGTCTGATGTAATTTCAAGTTATGCAACAATTGTATATAGTATATTGACTTTTCTTTCCATAATATTTGTTATTTACGCATTATTAGAACAAAAAAATTCGACATTAAAAAAGGAATTTGAGGAACGCTATGCAGAGAATAAAAAATTAATAGAAAGCTTAAAACTACTAAGCAATTATTTAAAAACATTTATTTCGAGTGTGAATGAAATGGATAAAGAGCTAAAAGAGTATATTTTAAAGGAAAGAAAGCAACCTACTATTAGCAACATTCTCCATTTTACTGTAAACAAAAACTTTTCAAGAGTTATAGAAATGGATGTTCAATCAATCTACAAAGCATTTCAAGTATTTAATAAAGACCCCAATTGGGAAAAAGATTTTGTTAGATTATATAAATTAATAGATTTCTACAACGATTTATTTATTGAATTAAAGGATAATAACAAGAATCATAAAGACTCAAAAGTTAAAGAACTAAAAAAAATCTCACAGGAGATTTTAAATATTTATAATAAAAAGATAGACTTAATTGATAATTATAAAAAAGAATTTCCTACAATTTATAATAATAAGCCTTGGGTTGAAATCGCTAATAAATCAGTTTTAAAATACTATGCTTATTTGGGGGAATGTGAAAAGTATAATAAACAAACAGATTTCGAAGAGGTCAGTAAAATTTTAGAAGAGTTCTTACAGAATGGTTTAAAATTAAGAGAATCAATAGGACTTGATAAATATGAAAGTAAAAAGATAATGAGAAAATGTTCAAATGTTAGAAAAAAGATATTTTGGATAAAGTCAGATGCCTTACATTATGTAAATGATTTAGAAAAATATCACGAAATTTATTTCATTGATGCTAACCATAATATTGCTGAGTTTAATTCATTAATACAAAGAATTGATACTATTGTTTTACGGAATGAAAAATCAGTGTTAGCTATTTAATATTTTATGATGAAAGACACCGACAAAAAAATAAATCAAATCAAAAATTTTCAAAAAAGATGGAAATTAGAATTAAATGAAGATGAAAAAGCGAATGACTTTAAGAATAGAGTGCTTAATTCTTTTGCTAAACTTTTAGAGTGGAAAGTTATACATAATAAAGAAGTAGAACCCGAATTTTTGGAAATAGTGGGAATGCATAATAAAAAAACTACTACTTCTCTTGAGATTATGGGATTCGACAGAACCTTATCTGATACTCAAACATATAATTTCTTTCTTTATCAAACAGATATTAGAAAATTTATTTTTGGAATACAAGCCATTTTTATGCTTGAGAGCATATCAGATGATTTGAAGTGTAATTTTTATAAAGAACTTAGAGGGATTGTTAATTTGACAGGTTTTCAAATAGAATTTAAGAAAGTAAAAAATGACATAATCATTTATCCAAAAGGTGCTAAAAGTTTAGACGAAAAACTCGTAAATGATGTATTAGATTGGCTGGAAGAATATCCAAAAGTATATGAAAAATATAAGCTTGCGTTGTCTTACATAGGAATAAAAGGTAAAGAGAGAATAGTTTTAGATAATCTAAGGTTCTCTCTTGAACAATTATTAAAGAATATTTTTGGAAATAGAAAAAGTTTAGAGAATCAAAAAAAAGAATTAGGGGAATTTATTAAATCACATATTAATTCAAGAGAAATATCTAATCTGTTTTGGAAGGTTTATGATTTCTACATAACATATCAAAATGAAAATGTTAAGCATAATGAAAATATAAGTGAGAACGAAGTTGAATTTATGCTTTATCAAACCGGAATTTTAATAAAAGTCATTATTGACACATCTAAGACTGAGTAAAAATGAAGTTAATATTTGATACTAATACATTTGATGATTTAATAAATGGAACATTAAACATAGAGACAATTATTAAAAACGATTTTCAAGTCTTTCTAACACACATTCAGATAGATGAACTAAATGAATGTCCAGATAATGAAAGAAGAGCAAGGTTGTTTAATTCAATGATTGAAATTAAACCAACAAAAATACCTACTGAATCATTTATAATAGGAGTTTCCAGAATTGGTTCAGCAAAGCTATCAGATGGAAATCTGTTTAATGAATTGAGAAATGGAAATATAAAAAACACCAATGATGCACTTATTGGAGAAACTGCCATCAAGAATAATTTAATATTAGTAACCAATGATATTAAATTTAGTAGAAAAGTAATTAAATTAGGTGGTAAGGTAATGACTACGCAAGAATTATTATATTAACAAACACTTCTGACATGAATAATAAATTAGTTAAATTAACATTTGTATAATTCAGCAATTGCAAATTTAGCCACATTTGATTCTTTATTTTTTCCATTTCAAAGAGATGATGAAATAAGACGTAAGAGTGCTAAATGCCCAAATTAATATCCAGCATAAAATCATTTAATTAATGAAAATCATACCTTATCTTGAAATATCATCGAAAATAATGACACTTATAGAAAGTGCGGAAAAGGAATTATTTATAGTTTCTCCTTATGTAAATATTAGTGATTGGGAAAAAATGAAAAAATGTCTAATTAGAGCAAAGAATAGGAATGTTAGAATTCGGATGTATGTCAGAAAAAATGCCCAACAGGATTTAAGCGCTTTAAAAGAAATAGGTATCATCCCTATTCTAATTGAAAATTTACACGCAAAACTGTATGTAAATGAGAAATATGGCATTGTAACTTCTCAAAACCTTGTAGCTTATTCAGATATAAACTCTATTGATATTGCATATAAAACTGAGAATATAGATGAACGAACTGAACTAATTGAATTTATAAACAAATCAATTCAAGAAGTAGGAAAACAATCAATAAGAGAAATTAATATTATAAATGATAGCAAATACGAAGACAGAGATTTAATTAGTAAACACGTTTTAGGGAAACTACACAAACAATTTGAGAATAAATATTTAAATACAAAATTTGTTGAAACTAATTCATATCTGTTTTCTGGAAATCTATTCTATTTTGCAGATGTTATGATAAGTTCTGTCTACACATTGAAATTTAGTAGAGAGAATACAGAAAGCGAAAAGTTAATTGAGAGAATAGGTAAAATTGATTTTAACCCCACTAATAAATTTAAAGTTAATTTAAGAACACACCATAGCAAATTCTATTATCTTGAGTTTGAACCTTATTCTAAAATCAACTTTGTTAAACTTATCTCTGATTTTGAAGCCATAACTGATAATATTTTAGAAATATCACAATGATTAGAGTTTATTTCGATTGGAATGTCATTAGCAATTATAAAAAAGAAGAATTCGAGAATTTCAGAGAGTTTATAATTGAAAATAAATCTGTTTTTCAATTTCCATTTACCCCTGCTCATTTTAATGATTTGATGAAAAGCTACTCTCCGGATAATGACCTTTTCCATCAGGATTTAGAAAATCTCGAATATCTTGCAGATAATCATTTTTTCCGATGGAATAATAAAAAATTAGAAATTTTATTGGGTAGTCCTAAAGATTATTTTGATTCTGAGAAAGACAATCAAGATTATTTATCTCAACTTGATTTGGACAAAATATATGATGATTTAGATGAGGGATGTGAAGACATTGGTATGGGGAAAATGGGGTCATTACTTAAATCTATGTTTCAGGCAATGCCTACTGGAATAGAAATTAAAGATGAAAACAAAGAAATGCTTAAAAAGATGTTTCCCAATTTGAATAATAATTCTTCAATGTGGGATTTGATGAAAGACATAATGCCTTTTTCACAGAAAATATTACAAGATAGAGATTACTTCAAGGAGTTTAGAAAAGACATTGAAAACCACGGATTTAAATTAGAAGAAAATGCTGGAAATTGGGATGTAAATGATGTAATCAGAAATATTGACTCTTTTCTTCAAAAGCATAATCCTGACTTAACCTTTATGGAATATGTAAATGTATCTTTTAAAAATAGAAAAGAACCTGCAAATGATTATGAAATTTATACAACGGCTTATTTATTACTTGATATGATAGGCTATAAGTCTGATAGCCTTCCGAAACCAACAAACAATATGCAAAATATCACAACTGATGCTGAACACTCTTTCTATTCTGCTTACTGTGATTATTTTGTTGTAATGGATAAAAAGTTAACAGTTAAGACGAAGGTGCTATTTAGTGAATTTAATGTATCAACAATAGTAGTTACTCCTGAAGAGTTTATTGAGGATGTAAAACATAAAATTCATAATTACACTTCTGAGACACCCTTTTTACAAGAAGCAATAGATTTTATTAACCCTGAAAATCTTGTAGAATCCTACAAGAAAGATGAAGAAACTAAAATAGATACTTATGCTTTCAAGCTACCAGTATTTTATTTTGATTTTTTCAACTATGTTATTTATCAAAGATATACAGAGCAAAATGCATTTACCTTAACCTTCAGAAAGGTGTTCAAAAACTTTTCAAGATTTGTCTATATTACAGAAATAGAACAACTAATTGATACTGTTTGTGGTTTCTTTGGACACGAAATTAATCAAGAATTTATTGATAAAAAACAGGAATTTATTCAAGGACAAAATCCCGATAATACATATATATGGAATTTTGATAATGGAACAATCAAATTGAATATGGAAACAGAAACCCGGAAACCCGTATTGACTTATGTAGTACTGTTACCCGAAAAAGACAAGTAGACATGGTCATTAAACTTATAAAGGGGGCAAGTAAGTTTATATATCTACAGTTGTTTAGTTAATAAAGTCTCGAAGCTGAATTCACTTCCAATAAATCAGAGTTAAATTTATAAATTAGCCATCTAAGAGTCAACAATATTATAAGAATGATTTTCAACATATACTATATAAACTTTCCGAAAGTTTATGAAATAAAAATGATGCTTAGCAATGTAATCTCTTTGAACAAAGAAATTACTAAAGATGTTTCAGGCGAAGGTCAGGCATCTATGAAAAGTAAACTTGGAATCAACTTTATGGATTGGTTCAAATTAGGAGAAGTGGAAGCTTCAGGAGACTTAAAAGGTTCAGGTTCCAAAAAGGTGTTTGAGACCTTTGAAATTAAGACAACTAAATCCGTAATTCTGAATGATATAATTGAAAAATCTAAAATAGTCAAAGACTTTTCATCTATTGAAGAAGGTGAATTACTTAGAATTGACAATGTTGAATTAAGCCTTGAAAATGAAGATGAATTGCGAATTGTGAAATTTATAAATAGTGGTGCTTTTAAAGATTTAGTAGCTCCTGGGACGAATGGATTTGACATGAATAATCTTTTCAATTCAATGTTTAAAGATTACGCATATAAAATAAAAGGAAATTTTAAAGAAGATGATAATATCCTTATCAAAATCCCGCTTACTTTCGAGAGTGAATTTGAAAGTTCATACAGTGTAGATGATTTGTTTGTAGGCAAGGTTTCCGTTATAGGCTTATATAAAGGAAAAATCAAGGTCGATGACTTGAAAAATTCGTTTCAATATTTTCAAGAACTTGGGCAATTACAAAATGCTTTCCCATTTAACAAAGAAGATGAAGAAATAGAAGAAAGCCATTATAAAATTAATGAGACCAATAACCAGTTTACTTTTAAAAGTTCAGGAGACGGAAATGAATATCATTATATTGATTTGCTTGCAATTATCCAAAACGTAAACATAAAATAATCATCAATGGATAAAGTTCTACTATTTTATGAAAAAGATGATTATTACGATTTCAAAGATTCAAAGACTTTGGAGGGCTATTCAATTATAAGCATTACCAAACTAATTCATAACTTATCTCTGATTAAAGAAGTTGATACAAATAGAGAAATAATCGACCTTTCCGCTCTTACAGAATACAATAGTATCCAATCCATTATAGAACAGATAATATATCAATTTGAGGAAACACCTATTTTTATTTGTGATGTTTCTAAAAGAGAAAAATTAGAATATGAACTACGTTTTATATTTGATTCGTTTGAAAATGTAGACAAGGATTCTTTTGTTAAAAAAGTAAAAGAAACAAAACCATTAAATGACGAAAAGCAATTAATATCCAAGAGACACAAGAAAATTATTGACCTAAACGATGATGAATTAACCCTATTCTTCAACGAGTTTAGAAATAGGCTTTACGGGCATTCCAAATTCAAAAATGATTTTGAACAGCAAATCAGAACATTTCGGGTATTTAATAAATTAGGCGAACATAAGATTTTATCTCTCTTTCTGATGGGTGAATCAGGTGTTGGAAAAACAGAAGTTGCAAGGACAATTTTTAGCTGTTTGAAAGGAGAAAAGAAATTTGCAAAAATAAATTTTGGAAACTATAGTAGTGAGTTTTCTTTAAGCTCTTTAATCGGTTCAGCAAGAGGATATATAGGGAGCGAAGATGGTGAAATTTTTATGAAAGTTCGAGAAACAGACATTGGAATTCTACTAATTGATGAGTTTGAAAAATCAAATGCTTCTCTATTTAATTACTTTTTGAATGTTTTGGAAACAGGTATAATGGAAAGTTCTTTAGGTGAACAAATGGATTTAAACGGCTTTATTATCGTGTTTACTTCAAACATTTCTAAAGAAGATTTCAAGAAAAGAATTTCTCCAGAATTGAGGTCAAGGTTTGATTATAAGTGCATTTTTACTTTATTGAGTGATACAGATAAGATGAAATATATAGAATTCAGAGCAGAAAGTATCAGCAAAAAAGTTAAATCTGAATTTAATATCGACTTAGGAGAACAATTAAAAACTTATCTTTCTACTTGCATAAATGTTTCTTCTTATAAAAATATGAGAGATATAAACAAGCAAATTAAAAAGGAATTTCTGACATATCTTTCCGTGTATCAGTCAAATCAAGATGAAAATATTGAAACACAAAGCAATAATTCCAAAATCGGTTTCGCAAAGAAAATTTTGAACATATTTAATGAGTGAAATCAAAATAAAGGATTTAAAACGGCTTAATAAGTTATTAGAAAATAATAAAAAAATACAAAGAATTTGAATAATAAAAAAATAGAGCTGTAATTAAAAAATATTCTGAATATGAATGATAATAATTTGAAACTTTTATTTGACATTATTGTAGCTATTGGCAGTTTAGGCACATTTGGTTCGTTTATTTTTCTATTTCGTAGGGATAAAGACAAACAAAAACAAATAGATTATTTATCGAATCTTGTTAGCCATTTGAAGAATCTAAGTGATGTAGAAAATAAAAAATTGAATTTATTAGTACAACCAGACTTAAGAATTAAGAATTCAATGAGCCATGGCACCGATGGTACATTACAGATTAAAATTGAGAATATTGGAGAAAAGGCTATTTTGGAAAAATTTAATTTAATTTCCGATGATATTATTCTTCACAATGAACATTTACCTTATGTGATGGAAAAAGATACTGAAAGACAAATTTTTGCAAGAACAAAATCTTCTAAGCACATAAATGACTCTTCATATACAATAGAAGTTTATTATAAAGATAAATTAGGAAATACATATAAGTCCGTAATCAATGGAACTGGTATAAATTCCAAAATGGTAATTCCACCGCAATCATTAAAGTAGCTTTAAATATATCATGACAAACGAAGAATTAAAAGATATGTGGGAACTTTCACATTTTGACACAGAGAAACAATCCATTTTTGAAATGATTAATATGGAGAAAATTGGGAAATATGAAGTTAAAGATGGAGTATTTTACATAAAAATTGCATCGGATGAATATTACACTGAAAACGAAAATATTCAATCAGATATTAAAGAAGTCATTGAGCAAAAAATAATTATGTTCGGGTTAGACTATGAAAATGATTTAGAGGAAATTATTATTAAATAGCTAATTTAATCAATTTATGTTTGAATTAAACCAGAAGAATATTTACGAAAAATTTGGTCAATATGAGAATGTCGTAATTATTACTTTAAAACAAAACTCATTAGAATTTGATAAATATGGGAAACCTCTTGTAGGTGCTATAAGGTATAAGAAAGATGAAAGAGAATTATTACAAACTTCTTTAGAAAGTTCAGAAGTTGACTTATCTTCATTAATAAATATAAAAATTGATGATAATATATCTAAAATAGATACAACTTCAAAGTATGACTTATTTTATGAAGGAATTCCTCTTGAATCAATAGACGAAATTCATTCAATACCTTACAACTTAACTAATAACTATATAAAAAAAGATTTAAGAACACTTCCTGAGCCGATTTTAATTAAAATTAACTCCACAAATTTTGATGCTCCGGTAATGTATATTGGCCTTTACGAAAGTTTACATAAGGATGGTTTCGTATTAACAGAATTTGAAAAAAAGCAACTTATTGCATATAAAATTATTTTAAATGGTTACAATTCTCCAGAGGAAATAAATGATTCGGAATATGATGAAGAAGTTCGCTATTATGTTTTAGAGTATAAATATTTATATTCAGAATTGACATCCGAAGAGACAATAGAATTCGAACAAATACTTGAAAAGAGAATTAAAGAATCAGTTGATATTTTAATGAAAAATCTTAGTAAAGAGTCTGAAGGAAGTCTTAGCTTTCTTTCAGGAAGAATTGATTTAATAAGTTTATTGTCTAAGATAGCTACCTTTTTTAAACCAGAAAGATTAACTTTTTCGAAAATACCAGTATGGTGGAATTTAGAAAGATATTTACATATTGTATTAGGTCATGTTTCTGAATTTCAATTTTGTGTTAAGACTCAAGGAAATACATCATTTCAATATCACTTGAAGGATGTGAAAAATGTCATTAGTAGTATTTTAAAAAGCCTTACCGAAGAAATTAATGATCATTTTGAAAAGTATCCTGGGAAAGATTTTAAAAGACAAGGAGGCATGAGTTACTATTATGAAGGAGATTATTATGTAATTCATATTAGGCATGATGGATTATTATTGACATTATATAAAAATAATTAATATCCCAATATTGAAAGATTAATAAATAAATGAATTTCGAAGAAGATTTAAAATATGAATTACAAAGATTAGCAAAAGAGATTGGATTTAAAATTTCATTAAACCAAGATATTCATAAAATACTTTTAGATTACTTAACAGTTAGAATGAAACTGATTGAAATTCAAAATCAAAAAATACTCATTAACCCTGATTTAATAGAAGAAATGTTAATTGGTCAAAAAAAGAGAGAAATTAACTATATAATCAATACCGCCAAAAGTAAAGGTAATCTAAACTATTTTTTGAGTAAACGCGCACTACAATCCAACTTTCATGACCATTTGCAAAGTGAGTGGAATATATATCATTTTCATCTTTCCTTAGAGAAGGATAAAAGATCAGATTTTGTTAAGCAATCTAATGCTCTTTTATTTGCATATATAGATGATAGGTATATAGTATTCTTAGGTATAGAAACTCACAAGAAGGGAATTTTTGGAGACTTAAAGTGGGTCGAAATTCTTCATGAAAAATTTCAATTTGTACTTGAGGAATATAAAGACAAGAGTGATATCATTGATGTGACAAAATATAATTCAGAGGAAATACAGGCTTTATGGAGTAAAGGAATTTCCCTTGGGTTTTATAAAATAAAAGATGTGATATATCACAGCCCTGGAATTGGAAGAACAACAAGTGGACATAGTATGGCTGTTTCTACAACAACCATGCATATTATGAGATGGCTTAAGAATATGGAAAAACAGTTATCAAACTATAAAAATTTTACAAGTGTTTCTGATGAAAATATTAATTTTAAACTAAGAATCAAGGATAAAATTGAGATTTATGAAGCAAATTCAAATTCTAAAATAATTGAATTTCCTCAGATTTTCAAGGAAGTTGATGTAATGTAGCTTTCTCCATATTAGAAATGGTAGATAATGTCAAAACCACCCCACTTCCGCAGGGTGGCTAAACTCAACTCAAAAACCAATGATAATGCGAATTACCACTGATAGCTTTACAAATGCCCTGATTGAATTCAAAAGCATTTAAGTTCCTTTCCAAAAAGGTATCAATGTAACTGGATTTATTGGCTTGAGTGAATAAATTGTACACATTCCACAGGTTAATATTTCCGTCATCATCTTTGCAGAAACTCTCATCCTGATAATAATCTTTGGCAATGGTATTGAAATGTCCATCATTAAATGAAAGTTCTGGAATTTCTGATTTCAGCTTCTTAGGTAAATGATTGTACAATCTTGCTTTTCCAATTAACTGAGCAAATTGATATTCAGTCAGAGAATAGTTTGTAAAATCTTTCATTATTTTCAAATGATTTTCTGCCTGATAGTTTTGTATGACTTCCAAAATTTTAGATTGTAATTCTTCATAAGAACTTACTCTCATTTCAGAAATAAAGCCATCACTTGAAACACAAAGATTACAACAAACCATATTTTTAAAACCGATGAAGAATTTGAACTTTTCAAATGATTTCCTGTTGTACAAATTTTCTTGGTTATAAGCACGAACCCCACCAATTGTCAATGAAAGTTCATTTCCGTTGATGACTTCGGAAACACCAGGAACTCTGATGATAAATGCCATCCTCTCATAATAAATCGTTTTTTCGTGGCCTAAAAGGTCTTTCACGTTTTTATGGATAGCTTCGGGTATTCTTCCCTTAATTTGATGGCTTACCCTAACTTCTGGAGCTTCCAAACTTTGATAAGGAAATGCTTTTGAAACAGAATCCTGGACTATTTCTATAAACTCCTGGTGTGCTATGGTTTTTTCGTTATCCTTGCTAAAAACGGGTATAATACAGTCATTTTTCAAATGATAGAGATTCACTTCCTCTGTATTGGCTTCGATGAAAGGTTTAGGTTTATATTCAATATTTCTTCTTGGTACTATCTCCGTTTTATCAATACCATGATGGTCTTGAAATATCTGATTACTATTTTCCACCATCGTATTTTGGCTCTGATTTGTGTGTGGAGCATTACCCACAGGTCTGAAGTCAAATGCTTTTTCCACAGAAGCAGGCTTAATGATTTTGAGTGTATCCATTTGTGCTAAAGTTTTTAGGATTACTTAATTGAATGAGAAAGGATTTTCTGGCTTCGTATATAGGCTTTAGAGAGTCCTGGTACTTTGGATATTGTTTATACAAAGCCAATAATTCCGAAACCGAATTACAAGTCTGAATTTTATCCATTATGTCATTTTCGGATAGATTTTCAACAGCTCCTGGTGTTGAACCTGTATTGCACCACTCCAGAATTCTCTTACCTGTTCCCGAATTAATTACAAATTCAGGTTTACCCATAAACAAGCCTGTCCTGTCCTTAGAACTCACCGCAAAGTGTTTGATGTCAATGTCAAATACAAGTGTGAATTCGTAGTCCAATCCATCTCTCTGAACTGCTTTTAATCCAACTTTCTCAGGAACATACTTTCCGTCTTTCTGATTTAATACATAATCCTGCTTTGTGCGCATAGTAGCAATTACGTGGGCATTGCATTGAAGTATTTTATCGGTAAATGCTTTCTGTCTTGGAGTTACTTTAGCCCAATTGGTAAAGCTGTTTCCTGCAAGTTTGGAGTGAAAATCAAGTAATTCATCCCAGCTGTGGGATATTGAATCTACGATAATAACTTCCATTCCTGCCTTTTCGCATACATCAATTGCTTCAATATATTTCTCAGGGGTGAATGGTGGTGCCATAGAAAGAACATTATAATTACCCAAATGGGCATATAAATCCGCACTTCCATTCTCTGTATCAATAATACCTACTTTGGATAAGTTTCCATTTGTAAGTCCTTGTGCAAGAAGTAAACTTGAGTAAGTTTTACCACTTCCCGCACTTCCTTGCAAAGCCATTTTTATCTTGGCTTTTTTTCTTTCTGATTGTCTTAGTTGCATAATGTTATGATTTTTAATATTGAATTGTTGGAAATAAAAAACCCACGACATCAAAATTGATATTGTGGGTAAAACTTTATTGAAATAATTCTCTTTAGAATGGCATTGTATTTATTATAAGGATGAGAGAAATTTCCTGGTGTTTTTAATTTTATCGGAATTTCATTGTTTTATATATAATATAGAACAGTAAAATTCGGATTATTATTCTAATTCATTATCGTCTAAAGGATGATTTACTTGTATGCTTATATATCCTTCCTCATTTTCAATAATTTCACCATTTTCATCCTCTATAATTTGAACCTCATAATTAATTGTGTCTTCTGGAGGATATGGAAAGTGTACATGAGGTTCAGGTACATTATAAACCAAATTAAGTTTATAATCAGAATATTCAATAGGAATCACTTCCTGGATTTTAAGACACCTCCTTCCTGAAAACATAGTTTCTGATGTTTTAAAGAAGATTTTTCTAAGTGAAGAATACATTGATTTATCATCAAATAAGCTTTGAGTACTAAAAAAATTAAAACTCATATCTTTCTCTTTGAGGATTGAAAATGCGTTTTTTAGTTTAATAGAGTGCAAAGTCTTAAATTTAAAATCATTGTCTTTTGGCAATAGTAATTTATTCTTATTTTTCATAGCATATTCATTCAAAAGAATATCTTTAAATAAAAATAAATCATTGTATGCCCCAATAATTGACTTCTCATCATATGAGAAATTTTCATCTTTTCCTAAGATATACTGACATTGAGAGATACTAATCCTTAAATAATTCTCTTTTTTTATTGGTTTATCTTCCAAGTCATTATTCTGGAATAAATAAGGCGTTTTCCTTCTTTGTAAGAATCTAATAATTTGATGATTAAAGGTGGGCATTCTTGAAGGAGTAATCTTAATTGGAGATTCTTCACCTGCTTTATGATAATAGATATTATCCGAATAAAGATAAGCGAATAAATTTTCAAATATTTCTTTGTCGCTTTTAGTGTAAAAGGTTTCACTGTTAATCATATCTAATGGAACATACTCAATCAATTCCTTTAAAATATTTCCCTCTGTAAACACAAGGTAATCTTTTTTAATTATGGCTTTAAGTTTACAGTTTACAAGTTGATTATTCCAAGCAGCCCAGTAAAGATAATTAGATAGGTTTTTACCAAATATATCATATCTTGTAGTTAAAAATCTATCCCCTTCTTGTATTTTAAACCAATCATAACTTCTAAATAAACTTCTGATTTCTTCATTTAGATTATTCATCATGTCTATTTCTACTTCTATATGCTTCTTGGTTGATTCATAATGCCTTCTTAAAATATTATCTTGCTGATTTATATCTATAAAGGTTGATTGTTTTTCTTTACCCGAAAAGTCCAAATAACCCAAGGATAATTTTTCAATATAATCAGAGTCATTTTCTTCTCTTAATATTAATTTGCTTGGAGAGGATGTAATGATGTAAATAGAAGACGTTGAACTTCTGGGTCTGGCTAATGACTGTACTAAAGAATTAATTTTGTCAGTAAAAATTCCATGTTTATTTTGTGATTGCGCCCACATTGAAGGTAAAATCACAACAAAAGCAGTGTTTTGTTTTTCAATACTAATGCCTGTTTTGAAAGTGGTGCCAATATTTGATTCTTCTCTGTTGAAGTTCCTGTTTTTTCCTATACTTAAATTCAAATTTTGGAATCTTTCTCTTATCATATTCCCAATATTGGATTCCAAAATTTCTTCTGCTATATCTGGAGCGGAAGTTAGAATATTGATTTCTGTATAATTTTTGCTCAAGATTTCAGCAAATAAGTCGGTAAAGTAAAAGTCATCAACAACAATTGTCGGTCTGTTATAAAAGCAAAGAAATAACTCACTCAAATTCTCTTGATGGTTTCTTTCTCCTTCTATAATCCTAATTTTTTTCTCTGTTAATTCTGCAAAAAATTTAATTGCCGGAATAGAAGATTCAGAAAATGTAGCACTTGCAACATAAATTTTGTGGGTAACTGGTCGCCATTTGAATAGAAAAGGTAATAACTTAGGTGTAAAACTATCTAATGATTCGTGTATTTCATCAAAAAATAGGATGACTTTCTGATTATTTTGCTCACACTGATTTATAATGTAATCATAATACTTTCTTTTATTCTCATTTTGTTCAAATCCCTCTTCACCAGGGTCTCCTAAAATACTTTTTATAGAAATTAATTGAATTGGCTTTTTGCTATTTAAAATAGCTTCTCCTTCATCCCAGACTTTAGTGTTAATGTCTTGATAGTCGAAGTAAATATCATTTTGCCCACCTAATTCAACAATTTTTTCAATATATTGAAAGTTAAGATGTTTAAAGGGCGTTATGATGATAATTTTATAATTTTCTTGTTCAGAAATATTTCGAGCATAATAATCTAAAATAATATTGACAATCGCCGTTGTTTTTCCCTGCCCTACACCTGCGTTGATGACAGTGGTATCTTTTTTATCTAAATCTATTATTCTGCGTAGTACATCAGAGATATAACCATTTTCATTAGGCTCAACAATTGTCTTATCTTCTTCAAAAATATAATTTTGGAAATCTGAATGATTTAACTGTTTGAATTGAATTGGAAAATCGTAAAGCGAATCTATGTTAATGTATTTCATTACTTGCGTTTTTAAGAAACTGTGCCGTAAATTTAACAATACAGCACAGTTTTGAAAGATTATGGCTTATTAAGTTTTTCACTTAATTTCAAAATATGCTCACTCACTTTCTTCTGAACCACTTTACCATAATGTTCCTGTGTAATAGTTATCTTTGAATGTCCTAACAATTCTGATACAATTTCCATAGGCACATCATTGTAGAGTAAAACTGTAGTAGCAAAGGTCTTCCTTGCTATATGATGGGTAAGATTCTTTTCTATTCCTACCACATCAGCTATCTCTTTCAAATAATTATTGAACTTAGAATTACTCGCTTTTGGAAGCACACGAATATCATCACATTCCTGGTATTTCTCTATGATATATAGAGCTTTAGGAAGTAGAGGAATTGAAATTTGCTTTTGAGTTTTTTTCCTCTGCATCTGAATCCACTGATTGCCATCAAAGCCAGTTACAATGTGTTTCTTTTCAAGATTGTACATTTCAGTAAATGCTAATCCTGTATAACAGCAGAAAACAAAGAAATCCCTGATTTGTTCAACCCTTTTAATTGTGAAATTGTGATTTTCAAGTTTTTCCAATTCCTCAGCAGTCAGGTAAACAACTTCTTTTTTAGGTCTTGCTAATCTGTGGAGTAGGAAGGGGTCTTTGTCTAAGAACCCCATAGATACAGCCATTTTAACCACTTTCTTTGTTCTCTGTAAACTTTTGAATGTAGTACTTGCCTGAAACTTCTTTTCTGTCTTGAGGAAATATTCAAACTCCTGAAGGAAGTTTTCATTCAAATCTTTTAGCAGGTAATCATTCTTTTTTAGCTGCAATTTCAGAAACTCACTAATATGGTTTTTAGTAAGGTTATATCTGCTCCAGCTTAGCTGTGCATACTCAATCCCTATTAGCTTTTCCATTTTATTGTTATGGATTTCAAATGCTTCTAACAAGGTCTTTTCAGCTTTGATGTTTTCCCCTTTGTATTTTAGGAAAATATCATTTACATCAAAGTTTATAGAGTTCACTTGTAGATACAAAAAAGCCTGATTAATTTCATTTTTAATCAGGCTTAACTGTGCATTGATGTAATTGTTTTCATCATTGGGAGGCTTTGCTTTTTGTTGTTTGCTGTGCCATTGATTAGGACTTATGAATACCCCAGTGGCAAGTTGTCTTCTTTCACCTAAATAAGTCAATCTGCATCTTATAGGACATAAACCTCGTGCATTAACCTTAGTTTTTTCAATTAAAAATAGTATAGATAATTTGTTGATTTCCATAGTTTATAGATTAAAAATTGGGGTACCTGAATAAAAAGTTAGGGTACCTAATGGGATACCTTTTTTAGGCTAAATTGTAGTTTTATGAAAGTGGGTAAATTTTTAGAAGTTTTTATTAACTCCACTATTATAAAGGAAATGTACAGAAACAAAAAAAGCTCCTCATTTCTGAAGAGCTTGCGATCCGGACGGGACTCGAACCCGCGACCACCTGCGTGACAGGCAGGTATTCTAACCAACTGAACTACCGGATCAGTCAATTTTGAGACTGCAAATATACACGAATTTTCATTACCTGCAAATAGAATTATAAAAACCGATAAAAAATTTCAATAAGATTTATTTCAATAAAAAAGCCGGAATTCTAACATTCCGGCTTTAGATATTGTTTAGTCATTTTTTACTGCTGATTGTCTAATCTCTGAATTCTCGTGTCTTGGATATCGGCAGCTTCAATCAATGAAGTCATCAGCTGTTGACTGATTTTTTGTGACTGTGATTGATTCATTTGTTCAACTAAGAAAGTAGTTTCATCCACTTTTGGCGCCGGAGCCATCGATTTCAAAGTAACCAAGTAAACACCTGCTTTTCCTCCAATCGCTTTGGAGGTTGCACCCGGTTTCAATCCAAATGCTGCACCTGCCAGTTTTGGCTCAGGTCCCTTTCCGGCAATTTGCGCAGAACCAAAGGTTGTAGTCGAACTGGCTTTTTGCGCACCAAAATTAGAAACAAAAGCATCAAGCGTTGGATTTGCTCCTAATTTATCATCAATCATTTTTACTAATTTTTCCTGAATGATGATAGGTTCAACTTCTGCTCTTACCGATTTAGGTGAGGCCAAACCTTTGGATGTTCTTGAGTTTAAATGGACAATGACCTGGTCATCGTTTCCGGTTGTAAACAAGAATGTGTTTCCCGGTTTAGTTTCTTTATTGAAGGCCCATTTCAGAATGTCATTATCCTTATCGTTACTTATTTCGGCAATCAAAGGTTGTGTATAAAAACGGGTAACATTTTCTGCGGTATTATAATTGAAGCCTTTCTTTTGGGCGGTATTAGCAAAATCATTCAAAGATTTTCCCTGGATTTCCTGAGCGAATGTTCTTGCATCTGCGAAGTTTTTATCTGAAGTTTCCTGAGATGGTTCTATTTCTTTCAAGATATTGGCGATCTGAAAACCGGTTTGGTTTTTAACACCATCGATTTTAATGATATGGAATCCGAATTTCGATTCGGTTAATCCGATGTCGCCTGATTTATGCGTATTGAGAAATTGTAGGTATTCAGCCGCAAGGTTTCTTGAATTTCTGCTTACCCAGCCAATACTTCCGTTTTGAGTTTTTGAACCTTTATCATCTGAATATTGAGCCACAAGGTTGGTAAAATTCGCAGGGCTTGATTTTGCCATGTTTAATATGCTGTCAGCCAATACTTGGGCTTCTGCACGGCTTCGTGTAATGGAAGCGTCTCCTGCTGCGACATCTGTTCCTTTATAACTAATCAGGATATGGCTGGAGTTGATTGAATCCGCAATCTCTTTTGTCTTGGAGAGTTTTACTAACTGATAAGCATTTCCTGTTTTGAATGGGCCACCTACTTGTCCGACTGAGGCGGTCATCAGGAAGTTTCTATAATCTTCCGGTAGTTGGGCGGAATATTGCTCTATTTCTTTTTTGGTTATATACTGATTGATAAACGGTCTGTCAGAATATTTAGTCACATAGGCAGAATCGCTTGTTGTTGAGGCAAATGAAGGAATTGTATCTGTAATGTTATTTACTTCATCAACAGAAATGCTTTCTGTTAGATATTTTTTAATTTGCGCCAGCGCAGCCTCATCATCTGCTTTTGATGGTTGAGCAGGAAAATAAACATAGCTTAGGTCAACCGTTGCTTCGCGTTCATATTTTTTAGGAAATTTTTTGATGTAAGCGTTAATTTCATCATCTGTAACTTCAACTTTGTATTTTTTCTTCAAATCGTCATAAGAGGCGAAAGCATAGTCAATTGTAGCATTTTGAATGTTGCTGATTTGTTGAAATTCAGCTTCTTTTTTTGTCGTTGCCACCCCCATGGAAATCAGATCCATGTATTTTTGATATAAAATAGAAGGTTTGGTATTTTCAAATTGCGTAAGGAAATTATTATAAGTATCAGCTGCGCCACCCATTCCTTGCTCTGCCTGAGCCTTGATTTGACCTACCTGTGTTTTCAACTGTTGGCCATCGGCCATTCCAAATTGCTTGGCAAGGAAAGACCAGACCTCTTCATCGCTCACTTCAAGTCCGGCTTTTTCGGCGTGTTCTTTTATGATTTTTTGTGAAACCAACGCATTCCAAACTTGTTGTGAGATCTGATTTTGCGACATATTCTGAGATCCCATACTATTTTGGGCCATAACGAATTCCGACAAACTGATGGACTCACCGTTTACGCTCCCTACCTGATTGGGGTCACCCGTAAATACACGCTTTAAAATCGAATTTTCACTGAATAAATCTCCGGCCAAAAATGCCAGCATCGCAACTCCGATCACTACGATCAAGAGCCATGTTTGTTTGCGAATTTCTCCTAAAATTGCCATTATATCTTAATTAAAATAAATTTTTATGGTTGGCGAAATTACAACATTTAAATTAATTTGAAAATTTGAATGTGAGAAAATTTGAAAATGAGCTGATTAAAGCGATTTTAGTGATAGGCTATTTTTTTTCTTCTTCGTAGAATTTGATTCCACTGTTATTGAAAAGGATGTATTCGCTCAAATCGTCTTTTGCTTCCAAGCCATTGTTGGCTTGAAGTGAATCCCCTTCCTTGCTTACTATATAAACAGTATCTTGTGTGAAGATTTTCCTGAGTTTTTTATTCCAGAATAATTGTTGGGTTTTGAGCGTATCTCCTTTTTCACTGATTACAATCACATCTCCCCGGCCTTCATACCAGCCCTTTATTTCACTCATCATTCCCCAGTTTGCCCGTAGGTAGCCGGGAGAATCTATATTCCTTTTATTGAAAAAATACATTTCGAGCCCTTTTGGAAATTTGGTATAAGGAGAATCAATCATGGCATACTCTTCTATTAAGGGAGAACGTAGGTCTAAGATAATTTTTCCTGAATCTTTGTAAATAACATGGGCATCAATCAAAGTGCGGCTTGGAAATTCACGTTTTTTTTCGCTTAGGTCAACGTCTTCGATTTTGGTACAGCCAAAATAAATTGTAAGCAGAATGAACGGGATGAATCTCTTTTTTATCCTTATAGTATGTTTAAAGAGATTCATTTTTTAGAAAAATTAATCAATCACACGTTTTCTAAACCAAATGTCGTTCAATGTAAATCCGATTTTAAGATTGGCGTAATTTTCTTTGATGATTCCGGAATTGGCTTTGCCTAATTGGCCTAATTCTACAGCCAGATTTAGCATAGAGGCGTCTTTATCTTTCCCAACAGGGAATCCAAAACCGACAGTAACGCCGTATTTTTTTATACCTATATCATCAAACTGTAAAGGTGTAGCTTCATAGAAACCACCTAAACGGTAAACCACACGGTTGAAATAACTTTTATAGCTGTTGAAGTCAGGAATCCAATAACCTCCCGCAGAAACGCGAAATCTTGTATCAATCATAGAATTATTGTCTTCGTCTAATTTGTAACCGCCCCAGTCCCCCCATTCGAACTGAGCACCAAACATCCAATTAAGATCTTTTCTGTAAGAGGCTCCTAATGTGACGGATTGCGGCATTTTCATGTCGCCATATATTTTATGGTACTGGATGGTGTCAATATTGCCCGGAACCATGTCTACTACCGCATAAGTAGTGGTCATGTCTTCAATTTTGGCGTTTAAGTTAGAGCCTAAGGTGTAGGTTCCTCCAATATTGAAATTTTTATTCTGTCCGATTTTTTTTGAATAATAAGCACCTGCTGTAAATTGAAATCCGCTTATTTCCGCTTTGTAAGAATAATCACTTAACAAAGCCAGCCCTTCTGTTGAGATAATCTGTGTGCGGTCTAAGTCTCCAAACAAATAATTGGCACGCAATCCTAAAGAAAATTCAGGGGACACATTGTATGAGCCCATGGCATGAAGTGAGTTAAGCCCACCATTTCCGCTATATGAATTTTTGAAAGTAACTTCGTCATTTTGGGTAATGGTAGCCAGATCATATCCTATGGAAGAATAAGGTTGGAAGCCAATCCCGGCTCTGACTTTTTGCCCGATTGGAAAGGCGAGAGAAACGTTTGAAATAAAAGTAGCGCTTTTTTTGGATTTTCTCATCCCGTCATCAAATTCACTCATATGTGTATTGACACCAAAGTCAAATGTGGTTACATTTAGATTGGGGTTGGCGGCAGGGTTGGAGAAATTGGCGCTTGCGAAATAGGGGTTTGAAACGACAGTTGAAATTCCGCCCACTCCTGCTTGTTCAATATTATTGTCAAATAACAAATTTCCTATACCATATGAAGAATAGGGAGAGGTGGAAGTGCTTTGAGCCTGTGCTAAAATGCCGAAGCCGCAGGCGGCAATTCCACAAAAAATCTTTTTCAATCTCATCGAGAAAAAATTAATTACAAGTTGCAAAGATGATGATTAGATTGGAATCTGCAAAAAAGGAAAAAAGAATTGGTTGTTAATGAACTATTAAAGTTTGTTAAGAGCCTTGGTGGCATTCCCGGAATAATTTTCAGAAAAAATTTTTGCAAAATCAAAAAAGTTATATCTTTGCAATCCCAAATGAGTAGGTGCCTTAGCTCAGTTGGTAGAGCAAAGGACTGAAAATCCTTGTGTCCCTGGTTCGATTCCTGGAGGCACCACTTTTAAAACAAGCCACTTACAGAAATGTAGGTGGTTTTTTGTTAATACAGAGTTCAATCATTCTATTGAATTTTAAGCGTTTATTCAGCTTGTTATCATACTATAATAAATAATACTGTAAATTTGCCGAGATTTTTTTAAGTTCTTTTGATTTTAAATATCATTTAATGAAAGTTGATTTTATACAGAATAAAAAAGTGCTGGTGACGGGTGGGGCAGGTTTTATAGGCTCTAATTTATGTGATGCACTTATAGAATTAAACAACGAAGTGGTCTGTTTAGACAATTTCGCGACTGGGAAGCCGGAAAATATTCAACACCTTTTTTCTAATCCGCAATTCAAATTAATTGTAGGGGACATTCGAAATTTATCCGATTGTGAAAAAGCTGTTCAGGGAGTAGATTTCGTATTGCATCAGGGTGCATTGGGGTCGGTGCCAAGGTCAATTGCAGACCCGATTACTTCCAATTCGGTAAATGTTTCAGGGTTTTTAAATATGCTGGTAGCATCGCGAGATGCAGGCGTGAAACGTTTTGTTTACGCTGCGAGCTCATCTACTTATGGAGATTCAGAATCTTTGCCCAAAGTGGAAGAAGTTATAGGGAAACCCTTATCACCTTACGCAATTACAAAGTATGTGAATGAGTTGTATGCAGAGAATTTTAAACGGACTTATGATTTAGATACCATAGGGTTACGTTACTTTAATGTTTTTGGAAGGAGACAGGATCCTGACGGAGCCTATGCTGCGGTAATTCCAAAATTCGTCATGCAGTTTATGAAACATGAATCTCCTACTATTAATGGAGATGGAGAATATTCCAGAGACTTTACCTACATTGAAAATGTAATTCAAATGAATTTGCTTGCCATTAGTACTACAAATGAAAACGCACTTAATCAGGTTTATAATGTAGCCTATGGGGAAAGAACTACTTTGAACGATTTGGTAAGATTATTGAAAAGGGAGTTGGGCAAGTTTGATGAAAGAATAAATAAAATTGACGTCATCTATGGCCCGAACAGGAAAGGAGATGTTCCACATTCTTTGGCTTCTATTGAAAAAGCAAAAGAATTATTGGATTATAGTCCCCGGTTTTCCATGGAACAAGGATTGGAACAGGCTGTAGAATGGTACTATAAAAACCTAATTTGATTTAAATGAAAATAACAGTAGTTGGAACCGGATATGTTGGATTGGTAACGGGAACTTGTTTAGCTGATGTAGGAATTGAGGTAGTTTGTGTAGATATTGATCAAGCTAAAATTGAAAAGCTTAAAAAAGGTGTTATTCCAATTTACGAACCAGGCTTAGAGGAGTTGGTAATTAGAAACCATAACAATGGAAGGTTAAAATTCACGACCGATTTAGGAGAAGCCATCCAAGAAAGCGAAGTGGTCTTTATCGCCGTAGGGACTCCTCCCGGAGAAGATGGATCTGCAGATTTGAGCTACGTTTTAGATGTGGCCAAAGAAATTGGAGAAAAAATGGAAAATTATCTAGTTGTGGCCACAAAAAGCACCGTTCCGGTTGGAACTGGGCTAAAAGTAAAAGCCGAAATAGAGAAAGCATTAAAAGCCAGGAAGGACCATTTAGAGTTTTCTGTAGCATCCAATCCTGAATTTTTAAAAGAAGGAGCCGCCGTAGAGGATTTTTTGAAGCCTGATAGAATCGTAATCGGTACTGAAGATGAACGTGCCCGAAAGATTATGCACAGATTATATAAACCTTTTCAGCTAAATGGTGAAAGGATTGTCTATATGGATATTCCCTCGGCCGAGATGACCAAATATACTGCCAATGCCATGCTGGCAACCAAGATCAGTTTTATGAATGATATTGCCAATTTATGCGAAAGAGTAGGAGCCGATGTGAATATGGTGCGAAAGGGAATTGGATCAGACCCAAGAATTGGGAACAAATTCATTTATCCGGGAGTCGGGTATGGAGGTTCTTGTTTTCCCAAAGATGTAAAGGCAATCATCAGAACCGCAAAGCAATACAATTATGACTTAAAAGTACTGCAGGCAGTTGAAGAAGTAAATGATGCACAAAAGTATGTTTTGGTTGAAAAAGTCAAAAAACATTTTGGAGGTGATTTAAATGGTAAAACTTTTGCTATTTGGGGTTTGAGCTTTAAACCCCATACAGACGATATGCGCGAAGCGCCCTCATTGGTAATTATTGATGAGTTAAAAAAATCAGGAGCAGAAGTGAAAGTATATGACCCGGTAGCCATGGAACATGCAAGCGAATTTTATTTGGGAGAGAAAGTGATTTACAGTACAGATGCTTATGATGCCTGTATAGATGCAGATGCGCTGCTTCTTGTTACCGAATGGCCCGAATTTCGTATGCCGAGCTGGGAGGTCATTGGGAAATTATTAAAGAATAAAATTGTTTTTGACGGAAGAAATATTTACGATGCCAAATACCTGAACGAATCAGGATTTAAACATTACGGAATAGGATTTAATCAAAATTAAAAATTATTTAAAGCATGAAAGCAAAAATAGGCGTAATTGGTTTGGGGTATGTAGGTCTTCCTTTGGCAAGACTTTTTGCCACAAAATACAATACTATAGGATTTGACATAAATGAAACCCGGATCAAAGAACTACGTTCCGGAACAGATACTACCTTGGAAGTGGAAGATGAAATTCTTCAATCCGTTTTGGTAGATAACCCAAATGAAGAAAAAGGATTATACATCACCAATCAACTTGAGGAAATAAAAGATTGCAATTATTTTATTGTGACAGTTCCTACCCCTGTTGACAAAAACAATCGCCCCGACCTTACCCCCTTGTACAAAGCAAGTGAAACCGTGGGAAAAGTAATCAAAAAAGGAGATATTGTTATTTATGAATCAACTGTATACCCCGGGGCTACCGAAGAAGATTGTATTCCCGTAGTCGAAAAGACCTCTGGTTTAAAGTTTAATGAAGATTTCTTTGCCGGATATTCTCCTGAGAGAATCAATCCGGGAGACAAAGAACACACAGTAGAAAAAATCCTGAAAGTAACCTCAGGCTCAACACCTGAAATTGGTGAAAAAGTCAATGAACTTTACAAATCCGTAATTACAGCAGGAACCCACTTGGCACCGACCATCAAAGTAGCAGAATCGGCTAAAGTAATAGAAAACTCACAGCGAGACATCAACATCGCTTTCGTAAATGAATTGGCTAAAATTTTCAATATTTTAGACATTGATACCCATGCCGTTTTGGAAGCAGCGGGAACAAAATGGAATTTTCTTCCGTTCAAACCGGGATTGGTTGGCGGTCATTGCATAGGTGTTGATCCTTATTATTTGGCACAAAAAGCACAGGAACACGGTTACCATCCGGAAATCATTTTAGCCGGAAGAAGGTTAAATGATTCGATGGGTGAATACGTTGCTTCTCAGGTGATTAAATGTATGATTAAAAAAGGAATCAAAGTCAATGGCGCAGAGGTTTTGATGTTGGGCGTTACTTTTAAAGAAAATTGTCCGGATGTAAGAAACACTAAAATTGTAGATGTCATTGCCGCTTTGGAAGATTATGCTGTGAAAGTAACTACCTATGATCCTTGGGCGAACCCCGGCGAAGTTAAACATGAGTATGGAATCGAAAGCTTGGCGGAACTCCCAAATAAAAAGTTTGACGCGGTCGTTTTAGGGGTCTCCCACAATGAATTTAAAGATTTAGATTATACAGTATTAAAAAAAGAAAAGGCTATAATTTATGATGTCAAAGGGGTTTTGAGTGAGTATGTAGAAGGAAAACTTTAGAAATTAGAATTAAATAAACTTATAATTTATGAAAATAACGGTAGTAGGGACGGGATATGTTGGATTAGTGTCAGGAACTTGTTTTGCTGACGTAGGTATAGAAGTTGTTTGTGTTGATATTGACGCAAATAAGATTGAAAAATTAAAAAACGGAATCATTCCTATTTATGAACCCGGCCTGGAGGAATTAGTAAATCGCAACCATAAAAATGGACGTTTAAAATTTACTACAGATTTAGGGGAAGCGATTCAAGGAAGCGAAGTGGTATTTATAGCCGTAGGAACCCCTCCCGGCGAAGATGGTTCTGCTGATTTAAGTTATGTTTTGGGAGTAGCCAAAGAAGTAGGGGAGAAAATGACCGATTACTTAGTTGTGGCAACCAAAAGCACAGTCCCTGTGGGTACGGGAAAAATGGTGAAAGCAGAGATTGAAAAGGCATTGCAAAGTAGAGGTTCAGACTTAGAGTTTTCAGTAGCATCAAATCCGGAATTTTTAAAAGAAGGTGCCGCAGTAGAAGATTTTTTAAAACCTGACAGGATTGTTATAGGGACAGAAGATGAACGTGCGCAAGAGTTTATGCATCGATTGTATAAACCATTCCAATTAAACGGAGAAAGGATTGTATATATGGACATTCCATCAGCTGAGATGACCAAATATACAGCCAACGCCATGCTTGCAACCAAAATCAGTTTTATGAACGACGTTGCTAATTTGTGTGAAAGAGTAGGAGCTGATGTAAACATGGTGAGAAGAGGAATTGGTTCAGACCCAAGAATCGGGAATAAATTTATTTATCCTGGTGTAGGTTATGGAGGTTCATGTTTTCCAAAAGATGTAAAAGCCATCATACGAACAGCTAAACAATATAATTATGAGCTAAGGGTTTTACAAGCGGTTGAAGATGTAAATGATTCACAAAAACTTGTTTTAGTGGAAAAAATTAAAAAACATTTTGGGGAAAACTTGAACGGAATGACGTTTGCCATGTGGGGATTAAGCTTTAAACCCAATACTGATGATATGCGAGAGGCTCCATCTCTAGTCATCATTGATGAGCTGAAAAAGCTTGGAGCAGAAATAAAGGCTTACGATCCGGTGGCAATGGAGCATGCAAAAGAATTTTACCTTTATGATAAAATAGTCTATTGCAAAGATGCTTATGATGCTTGTGTAGGAGCAGATGCCTTGCTGTTAGTTACAGAATGGTCAGAATTTAGAATGCCCAGCTGGGATGTGATAGGTAAATTATTGAAAAACAAAGTTATATTTGATGGAAGAAATGTCTACGACTCAAAATATTTAGGCGAATTAGGATTTGAATATTATGGGATAGGCCAAAAGCAACTAATAGGATAATTATCTTAGTCTCTTTGTAATCTTTATTATATTAAATTAGAATTTTTCTGTGATAGATAAAAAGTTATTAAAGAGTGTTTCTGCTGCGTTTTTGGGTCAACTCTTATATATAGTGTTGGGCTTAATTGGAAATATATTTTTGGCCCGGCTGTTATCTCCACATGAAATAGGACAAGTTGGTTTAGTTATGGTTTTTATCTCTGTATCTAACATTTTTGTTGAAAGTGGCTTCGGAGGGGCTTTGGTACAAAGATTACAGGTTGGAGAAAAAGAATATTCGACAATATTTATATTTAATCTTCTTGTTAGTATCTTGATGTCTGTGGGTATTTATTGCTTTTCAAATAGCATTGCCAATTACTACAATAACGAGGAGTTAGAATACATACTGAAAGCGTTATCTATAATTCCTATTTTTAATTCATTTCAAATTACTTCTAATTCGAAAATGGTAAGAGAAATGAAATTTAAGAGGAGAGCAACTTATAAATTTATTTCTCTTTTTTTAGGAACCTCTATAGCGGTAGGGTTGGCCTATCTGAATTATGGTGTATGGGCAATTGTATCGCTCTATGTATTTACCTCTTTTTTTCTTTCTTTAATGTTAATAATTAAGGAAAGAACATTTAAGAGACTAATATTTGACAAAACCGCATTTAAAGAATTATACTCTTTTGGAGTTAATACGGCAAGCACCAATGTAATAAATACTTTTTTCAATAATATTTATCAGTTAATTTTAGGTAAATATTTTAATCTAACAACTGTAGGGTATTTTTACCAAGCAAAAAGGTTACAGGACGTTTCAGATACTTTATTTCAAATAGTGCTATCAAATGTGTTTTTTTCATATCTCGCAAAACTGCAAAATGATATTACGGCTTTTAAAGTAGAATACTATAAAATAGTGAAACTGGTTTTAATTATAACAAGCTTTACAGTTTCATTATTGTTTTTATATGCAGAAGAAGTAATTATAATATTGTATGGAGAGAAATGGATAAAAGCCTCGTTTTTTTTACAGGTTTTAGCGTTATCTTCCTTTTTTTATTTGCAAGAATTGGTAAACAAAAATATTTTCAAAGTCTTTAATAAAACACAGATTATCTTAAAACTCGAAATTTTTAAAAAAATAATTCAACTCATAACTATTGCTATAGGGATTCTTTATCAGAGTATAGAATTATTATTATATGGTTATTTAATAACCTCAATCTTAAGCTATTATATTAATTATTATATATCCAGAAAGGTTATATCAGGATTCTCTAAAAAAGAATTAATATATGTAATCAAAATCATTGGCATCACAGTTATATCAACATGTTTAATTCTTGTTTCTTTTAATATTTTTAATATTACAGGATTCTATAAAATCATTTTTTTGCCGATTTTTGTTTTTGCCCAGGCATTATTACTTCAGATATTTAGGTTATTAGATATAAAAGCATATAAAAACTTTATATGAAAGTACTCACAATATTAAATTCAGCAGGAATTGGAGGAGTAGAAAAAACTCTTTTATCATGTTTAAAGGTAATCCCAAGAGATAAATTAAAGATGAGCATTCTTTGCTTTTCCAATGAAGGAGAATTGGAAAATGATTTTAAAGATTTAGGAGTTGATTTCATTTATATAAAAAAAACCGGACTGATTATATTTGATGCCCTTCAACTTATGTATGTCATTATAAAATATAAGTTTGATATAGTCCATAGCAGATTCGGCTTCACCTCGGGAGGGTTTGTTTTGGCTTGTAAGATATTAGGAGTAAAATCATTTGTTTCTTTGCATAATACTGAACCATCCAGCTTAAAATCGTATAAAAGTAAAAAAGGTATCTATACAATTTTGTTAACCCATTTAAAGATACATAAATTTTTAACAAAAAAATTTGCAACGAAAATAATTGGGCACTCAAAATCCAATCTTAATGCAAATTATCCGAATTGGGCTGAAAATCCAAAATATGAACTACTTTACAATGGAATTGATTTTTCTCAATTACCAGAGAAAGCCTTAGATGATCCCAAACTTGATGATTTTACTAAAATAGCAGACTTTATTATTTTACACATAGGAAGTTTTAGGAGACAAAAAAATCATTTATTTCTCATAGATTGCTTTGGTGAATTAAATCCAAAAGAGAAAAACATCAAACTAATATTGGTTGGGAAAGGGGGAGATTTAAATAAGGTAAAGAAAAAAGTAGCTAAATTGGGCTTAAATGAATATGTATATTTTGCAGGGTTCGATAAAGATGTAAATAAATACTTAAATAAGTCAGATCTCTTTTTCTTCCCTTCTGTAAATGAAGGGTTGGCTAACGTATTAATTGAAGCACAATATAAAGGTGTTCCTATTTGTGCTTCAGACATTCCACCTTTGTATGAGTCAGGGTACAAAGGATACCATAATTACTTTTTTGATCCATATGATATAAACTCGGCGGTATCAAAATTAGAGACTATAATCACTGATATAAAGGCTAAAGATTTAGATGAGATAAAAATAAAAGCAAGGGCCTACGTTGATGAGAATTTTTCTATAGAGACAATGGCCAATAGGTTATTAAAACTATACGCGCAATAATGCCATACTCAAAAAAAAGATGCAAATAATCTCTCAAAATATTACATTAGATGAGAAAATATTGTCAATAATTATTGCTATATTATCAATATTATCCTGTTCTCCCGTTATTTTTTCCGGGTTTAACACAACTCTGATTATTGCTTTTTCTGGATTATATTTACTTTTCCTTGGTAAGTTTTTTTTTGAAGGAAAAGCATTTCTGAGAACAAGGTATTTGAATATTTTTGTTATTAGCCTTATATTGTTTCTTTATATTGCTATTCCGTTTAGACGATACGACCGCTTTTCTCCCTCCGTAATCTGGTTTTTTCTTTTTGCTACTCTTTTATTAGTCAATAAAGTGATTATAATAAGAGCCTTCTATTATTTTTCAAACATAATATTTATTATCTGTATTTTAGCCTTGAT